>Ga0302326_10002277_pt1 | contig 47008 bp, 45 predicted proteins | sample Palsa_T0_3_FD_202264 | JGI IMG/M metagenome (GOLD analysis project Ga0302326, IMG submission 202264) | Peat permafrost microbial communities from Stordalen Mire near Abisko, Sweden - Palsa_T0_3 | ecosystem: Environmental > Terrestrial > Soil > Palsa > Peat permafrost | place: Sweden: Abisko... | reverse complement strand
GCTGTGAGCTTCAGGTGCTTTTCGCGCTTGGCAGACTCGGCCGCCGACCCGACGGCGATCGGGAAGATGTCTTTCGCGTCGGCGAACGCCTCGTGCTGCCAGAGCGGTCCGAAGTAGACCTCCTCGCAGCGACCAATCCCAAAGCGCTCGCCGGGGTGGAGCGCGAGCACCCGCTCGAGCTCCGCCGCCGCGGCGGCGTTTGCGCGTTCGTCGATGCGCGGCATGTCGTCGGCTGTCCCGACGATCGCCTCGACGAAAGTGTTCTCGCGCGTGTCGAAGTACGCGAGCCGCACGAGCTCATGGAGCGCGACGAGCGCGACGACGCGTTCCGCTGCGCCTGCGGGCAGCAGCGCGCTAGGCGGCGAACCGTCCGCGCCGGACAGCAGCGCGAACGCCGCCTCCGTGAGCTCGCCGGTCTCCGTTCGAGCGACGCGGAGCGGGCTGTCGAGGAAGGAGCTGACGACCGCGAGCGCCTCCCGGTGACACAATAGCGCGAGCTCGTGCGCGGGCATCTCGAGGAGCACCGACTCGGCGAGCGCGACAGCGCCCAAGAAGTCGTACGCGTTGAGGCGCGCGAGCATGGCGTCGATTCGCCGTGCGATCGGCGATTCGAGGGTGTCGTGCGGGAGTGGCTCGAGCGTTGCCATATGCCGATCGTGCCAGCGCACCACGAATGCGTCGACCTCGCAAGACGCTGCTGGCCGCTGCGGATCGCGCTTCGACGTCACCGCCACATCACGTTGCGCAGAACACCTGGGCCCTCGATTGCCGCCGCCGCGAGCACGCCACCGGTGAACGCACCACCGACTCCAACCAACGCGACGTCCTGCCCCGTCAGAAAGAGCCCGCGGATCGGCGTTCTGGGACCGAGCGTGCTCGCGAAACGTTCGGGCGTGTGATCGAGGCCGCAGAGCTCGCCGTTCGGATGGCCACCGAAGTGGCGCATCGTCACGGGGGTAGAGAGCTCCTGCACGTCAATGCGTCCCCGAAGCTGCGGCACCTGCGTGAAGAGCATCTCGAGGATACGTTCGCTGAAGCGAGCCTTGAGCGCCTCGTACTCGTGACCGCGTCTTCGCCAGCGGCTCTTGGCCCATGGCTCGAACCACTCGTAACGAGCAGCGGTGAGGACGTCGACCGTCGCGCGGCCCGGGTGGCGGTCGCGGAACGTCGGATCCTTCGCCGAAGGGAACGAGGCGTACACGAAGGGCAGCGGAGCTTGAGGGTCAGCGCGGAACTTTTTGAGGCCCTCGTCGTGGTTCTCGTCCGGAAATATCCAGCGGTTCGTGCCCGTCAGACCGAGCTCTTCGTCGGTGTGCTTCAATCCCAGGTAGAGGCACACGTGACCGGTCGACGGACCTAGCGCGGCGAGCGAGTCGCTGAGCTCGGGCGGGATGAGCGCTCTCGGGACGAGGCGCCCGAAAGTGTTCGCCACGCCGGCGTCGCTGATCACGATCGGCGCGCGGACCTCGCGCCCATCGCCCATGCGAACGCCTCGTGCACAGTCGCCCTCGACGAGAATGGACTCGACCTCGGCGCTCACGTAGATCGCTCCGCCCGCGGCTTCGATTGTGGGCGCGAAGGCCTCCGCGATGGCCCCCGCACCCCCGACCGGAAAGTATGCCCCCTCCATGAAGTGCCCGACGATCCCCGCGTGAACGGCAAAGCTCGATTCGCTCGGGGGCGATCCGTAGTTGCCGTACTGCGCGGTGAGAACGCCCATGAGCTCGCGGCTTTTCGTCAGTGACGCGATGACGCTGGCGGTCGTTCTCGTGGCGTGCCGCAAGTACGCGTCCCGCAATGACGGCCCCACCACACGCGACATCGCGCTCGGCAAGGCCTTGGAGGTGAAGAATGCCGCGCTCGCACGCCGGCAGTCATCGACGAGATCCATATAGCGTTCGAGCGCGCTCGCCTCGCTGGGAAAGGCATCTTTCAACGTCGCCAAGAAGCGCTCTCGCCCCTTCACGAGATCATACGAGCGCTCGCCGAGATGGACGCGATCATACGTGTCGGGGAGCGGCGCCCATGCGAGTCGGCCTTCGGTGAGGTACTCGAGCGGCGCACGAAGCGCGCCCTCCTCCCCCACCTCGCCGACGTAGTGCACGCCGACGTCCCACTCGTAGCCTGGCCTCGTGAAGGAGTGCGTCAGTCCACCGGCCGTGTAATGACGTTCGAGCACGAGCACTTGCTTGTCCGACCGTTTGGCGAGGATGGCAGCCACCGTCAGGCCGCCCATGCCTGATCCGATCACGATCGCATCGAACCGTCCCGTGAGCGGCTTCTGTTTGTACGAGACGCCGACACCCACACGGAGCACTCTAGATGGGGGGTCTCCATCGTGCTACGCGTTTGGCGAATGGGGGCCTCGCAGCACGCCGTTTTCGTTACCGGCGTGGGGGCCGCGTCGGCGCTCGGGACCGGGATCGACGCCCACCGCGCCGCTCTGTGGGCGGGGCGTGACGGGTTCCGTCCCATCGAGCGTTTCGACACCACGGCGATGAGCGCTCACCTCGGGGCGACGTGGCCGGGGTGGGACGGCCGAACGCAACCGGCGATCAATCGGGAGCGAGATCTCGCCGCGACGTCGGCGCCATTCCCGCTGCACGAGCTCGCACTCGTCGCCGCCCGGGAAGCGTGGTCGAGCGCAGGAGTCGTGTGCGATCCGAAGCGCGCCGCGCTCGTCTTCGGCACCTGCTACGGGCAGGGCTTCAAGGAGTTCAGTCCCGTCGCCGACCGCATTGCCGCGAGTCTCGATCTCGCGGGCGCGCGCATCACGATCTCGACCGCGTGCTCGTCATCTACGAACGCCATCGGTCTCGCACGCGATCTGCTGCAGCACGATTATGCGGACGTCGTCGTCGCGGGAGGCGCGGATACATTGCTGCGTGAAGCTCAGGCCGGCTTCTCCGCGTTGGGCGTGCTCAGCGCGGAGCCCTGCGCGCCCTTCAGTGACCCGCCGGGAACCACGCTCGGAGAAGGCGCAGGCTTCTTGGTCCTCGAGCGTGCTGCAGACGCCGCGCGACGCGGGGCGACTCCGTGGGCCACCATTTGTGGCTACGGGCTCTCGGCCGACGGGTTTCACGAAACGACTCCGGACCCCGCTGGCAGCGGTGTCTCGCGCGCCATTCGTGGGGCGCTCTCCGACGCCGGCTGGCTCGCCGGCGACATCGACTACGTGAGTGCGCACGCGACCGGCACCGCCAACAACGACCGCATCGAATGGTCCGCGATCCAGCGCGAGCTCGGAGCGCCCGCAGTGAGCGGCACGAAGGGGCACATCGGCCACACGCAGGGTGCTGCGGGCGTCCTCGAGCTGATCCTCGCGCTCGTCTGCCACCGCGAAGGCTGCGTTCCCCCGACGCTCCATTTCCGTGGAGCGCGCTCGGGCTGTCCGTGCGATCCGATCGCTGGCGCCGAGCCTCGCCCGCTCGCCGTCTCCCGGGCGCTCAAGCTGTCCGCTGCGTTTGGTGGAGCGAACGCGGTCGTTGCGTATGGTTTTGGGACCTTGCCGACACGAGCGAGCCCTCCGCGTTCACGCGTCATCGTCACGGGCGCTGGCGTCGTCGGGTCGGTTGGGGCGCTGCGCTTGTCCAACGTTCTCGAGGTCATGGAAAAGCGGAGCGTTGGCCCGTCGCAAGAGGTCGATCTGCACGGCCTTGGTGTAGAGCCACGAAAGCTCGACCGCTCTGCACGCTGGCTTACCGCAGCCGCTGCTCTCGCCCTGTCGGATGGCGGACGGCGTGAAGACATGGATCGGACGGGCCTCTTCGTTGCGGGCGCTCAGATGCCGGCGGAGAGCGCGCAGCGCTGCGCCGGTTCGATTCAAACACGCGGCATCGCCGGGACGTCGGCATCGGCTTTCGCGCGAATGTCGGTCAATGCTCCGGCAGGCGCGTGCTCGCAGGCGCTCGGGCTGCTGGGTCCCACGTCGACGTTGTCGAGCGGTGAGAGCAGTGGCTTGCTCGCGTTGGTGCTCGCGGCAGAGTGGCTCGCCTTCCGTGACGATGCCGACGCGATCGTTGCGGGTGGCGTCGACGAGCTGTCCGGCCTGCCGGACGACGCGGAGGGCGCGGCATGCCTCGTGCTCAAGCGGTCTCGAGAGACCGGGCCGATCGTCGTGGCTGGATGGGGGATCGCTGGCCGTCACCGCGCCCTCGAGGCAGCAGAGCGTGCGATGGCGGGTCGGTCGGTCGTCGAGGGACTGATCGTCGACGGTGATGCGCCTGCCGTGGCGGCGTTGAAGAAGTGGACCGCCACCGAGGGACTGGGGGTCATCGAGGCGAGCCGCCTGTGGGGTGTCGGTGAGTCGACGCGCTCTTCGGTGATGGCTGTGGTCGCCGCAGCTCACATCGCGGCCGGACACGCCCAGTCCGTCCTCGTCGTAGCCGCGCGCGGTGCATCGAGTGTGGCGATTGTGCTCGAACGAGGTCCTCGGTGAGCGACGTCCCCGACGACGTCGCGCTCTATCTCGAGCGGCGCGAGCGTGCGCTTGGCGAGGCGAGGCGTCTGCTCGCGAGCATCATCAACTTCGTTGGCGAGCCGGCCGACATCGATCCCGACGCTGGGCTCTTCGGAACGGGGCTCGGGCTCGACTCTCTCGACGCCGTGGAGGTGCTCGTCGGTCTCGAGATCGATCTCGGAATCAAGCTGCAGGGCGATGATCCCATGCGGCTCGGGCTGCGCAGCGTCAACGGCGTGGTCGACGCAATCATGCGCGCGAGGGGAGAGCTATGAGCGTCGCTGCGCAGGTGGCTGCGCTGCGGAGCTCCGCAGGCCTGTCGCGCCCGACGCACATCGCAGTCGTTCGGGTCGACGGACCCGACGCTCTCGACTTCCTGCAGGTTGTGAGCACGCAGTCACCCTACGTGCGTGAGGGTCGCGTACGCCATACTTTGCTCTTGCGGGAGGATGCGAGCGTCTTCGCCGACGCGTTCATCGTGAAGGTGGAGGAGGCTTTCCTCGTCATCGCTGAGGGCCCGAGCGAACAAGGCGGCGAGCAGGAGATCGTTGCGTGGCTCGAGACGTCGAGAGAGCGCGCGAACAAGCAGGTGACCATCCACGGGACGCAAGCGGATTGGGTCGCTCTCGGAGTCGACGGGCCCTACGCGTGGGAAGTCGTCGTCGGTCTCTTGGGTCCGGTCGTGCTCGGATTGCCGTACTTGAGCCTGCTTCGACGCGAGGACATCCTCTGCATGCGCGCCGGCAAGACGGGGGAGTACGGGTACCTCCTCCTCGTCCCCCGCGCGTCGGCGGCGGGCGTCGAGGCCAAGCTCGTCGAGATCGGCGCCCCGCTTGATGTGATGAGCGTGACTCGCGAGGCCCTCGACGTCTGCGCCCTCGAGAGTTGGCACTTCTCGATGCGCACGCTCCGCGATGCCGGCTTCGCCTCGCGCCTCACGCCGATCGAGCTTCAGCTGCAATGGCGCGTCGCGTACACACGGGACTTCGTCGGCGCTGAAGCGCTGCGGGCGCGCCGGACCGAAGGTCCGAAGGCGAGGGTGACCTGTTTCACCGCCGAGGGACCTATTGCAACGGGCGAACGCATTCAGTTGCCATCGATGGGGCTCCACGTTGGAGAAGTGCTAGCTGCATGCGACTCGCCGACCCTCGGTCACACGGTGGGGTCGGCCTTGCTCGACCTGCGGTTTGCGCACCCGCATCTGACGCTCTCGACTGCGCCCGGCGGCCTCTCGCTTCGCACCTGCACCGCTTCGCTCGTCGACAGCCGCAGCCTGCATGTCGACCCGCACAAACACTCCTACGCGACCCGGGGGATGGGTCCCGCCGAGCTCGAGCTTCTCGCGAAGGAGCGCGCCATCTCGTGAGGAGCGCCATCGAGCTGCGCGTCGACGCGTCGCACTGCACGCGTTGCGGCGCGTGCGCAACCCTATGCCCGGGTGTGTTCGACGTCGGCGGCAGCGCTTCGCGCATCGTGAGGCAGCCCTCGCCTGAGGAGCGGGTGGTCGTCGAGGCTGCACGATTCATCTGCCCAACGGACGCCATCCGCGCGCGCGAGGATCTCGCCAGTGCACCGACACAAGCCGCCGCGACGGACGCCCCACTGTTCGATGAGCTCGCGACGGGTGCGGAACGCGTTCGATGGCGGCTCGACGCGGTTCGCTGGGAGGAGCTCCGACCGGGCCTCGCCCATGCCGATCTGCGGTCGATTGTGCGCGAGATGGCGTTCAGCGAGAACGCGACGTACTCGGCGACGCAGCGGTTCCTCGAGTCGTTCTTCGACGATGTCGATCTCACGCGATGGATCTCGGTCTGGTTCTACGAGGAGACCCGGCACCCGCACGTGCTCATCGAGTGGCTGCGTCGCGTGGGCGAGCCCGTTTCGACCGACTTCGTCTTGAAGGGCCGCGTCTCGACACCCTTCATGCGATCCATCGTCGGGACTCTCGTCACGAACGTCATTTCCGAGGTTACCGCTGCGCAAGCTTATCGCCGTCTCGCCCGCACCTCGCCCGAGCCGCTCTTGGGTGACATCGCACGCCTCATCGCAGGCGATGAAGCTCGGCACGCGGCGAGCTTCTTCCGCTTCGCGCGGAGCCATCTCGCGACCACGCAACCCGATGCCGCCCGCCGCGACCGCGCCCGTGGCGTCGAAGTGCTGCAGGCTTGGCTCGGCGGCACGCGACCCGCGACGCATCCCGTCGCGCAAATGATCGATCGTCTCAAGGACGTCGAGCACGGCTCGCTGGACCTGAGCTTCGCAGCCGTTCGTGCGCGAGTCATTCGTGTGGTCGGCCTGCTGCTCGATCTTCCCTTGCACCGCGAGGAGGATGTCGCGCTAGTCTTGAGGGACCTACTCGGGAGGAAGTCGTGACGATTGGTAGGCGACAAGTCATGGGATGGGGCGCGCTCGGTCTCGGCGCCGCCACCATCGACGCGTGCGGCGGCCTGCCCTGGGCCAAGGCCCCACTGCCGGGCGCGGACGTCGACCGCCTCCTCGCGGATCTCGACCATGTCTTGCTTCGGCTCGAGTCACTCGAGCCAGACCCGGCGCTGTTCGGGATCAAATCCCGCGAGCCATTCGTGCAGCAAGGCGAGGCGATGTGCATGCGCATGCTCACGACGCTCTGCTTCATGGGAACGTATCGCGATGTGCCCGAGGCGCTGTGGCTGGAGCCACGCGTCGAAGAGCGCCTCGCCAAGACCCTTCCTCGCATCCGCGACACGGTCGGGTCGTCGCGCAACCTCCTCGCCGACATGACCGATGACGTCGCTGCCGAGATCGACAAGAAGCTGCACGATGACCCCGGTCTCCCGATGCGGACGATGGAGCGCATCGACGACTACGCAAAGCGAGCCCGTGTCCCCATTGAGCAGCGCACATACCTGCGGACGGCGACGGTCCAGCTCGCGGGGCGCTTTCGCTACGAGGGCACCAAAGAGGTGACGGCGAAGATCGCCGCCAAGTACGCCCGCGCCCTCGCCTCGCGAAAGTCGGAGCTCGGCATGGATGGCGAGGGCGACGCGGAGGGAGGCGGCGGTCAGCAGAAGACCCAGCCCACGCCGCTCCGAGTCCAGTTTCACACGCGTTCATCGAGGCTCGACGTCCACGCGGTGACCTGTGCCCTCGAGTCGAAGGTCAAGATCGAGGGGGTCGAGCGCCCGATCGTCCTCGACTGGGACGAATCCAGGTGCCCGGCGACGTCACCGACGAAGCTCGACAATCCCGTTCATGCAGCCGTGCACGTCGAAGCGGCCGAGGCGGGAGAGAACCTCGTCACGGTCGTCCTCTACCCGCCGGCGGACGCGAGCGGCGACTTCACGGACACCGTCGCGTCTCTCGGTCGCGACATTCAGCAGCGTCTCGTCGCCCGCGCCGCCGGCAGCGCGTCGGCTCTCGACGACGAACGCGCTCACTTCGCCGGCCGGACGTGCGCCACGAGCGCTGATTGCGGCCCACTCCGCTGCATCGACGAGCGCTGCGTTGACCCGTACGCGCCAAGTTCGACGATGTCTCGCGCGTCCTCGCGTCTCGGCTCGCTCGGTGAGTCGTGCCGCAGCCAAGCCGACTGCGAGAGTCCACTCGAGTGCACGCGCGGCGCCTGTAAGGCCGAGGACGCGAGCTCGGCGAAATTGATCATGACGACGCGCAAGGTCGCCAAGTGGGGCGCTATCCTCCTCATTCCACCGATCTGCGCCGTTGGCGTGCTCGTCCTGCTCACGTGCCTCTTCATGGTCATCGTCGCCGGGTGCATGTACGCAGGCGGTGATTGAGCCGTGCGCGTGCTCATGGGGGCAGCAGTGGCTTGGCTCCTCGCCACGCCCGAGCTCGCGCACGCGCAGAGCCGCGGCGGCTTGAACGCTCAGTGTGAGGCAGCCTCGCAGTGCAATGAGCGCCTTCGATGTGTCTCGAACGTGTGCGTCGACGAGATCATGCGTTGGGCGCTGACCTACGAGGCATCGCAACCGCCAGACACCCACAGAAGTGACGCGGCGCACGGGTACGTCGGGTTCGCGCTCGGAGCTTCGCTGCCCGCGTTCTGGAGCACATGGGGCGAGAGCGTGCAGCTCTCACTCCACGCCGGAGTCCTCATTGGCGGCTTTCAGTTTCAGATCGAAGTCACACCGGCGATGCCGCTGTTCGGCCTCAACTCGTCGACCATGGGCTTGGTCGATGTGACGGGGACCGCTGGTTATCTCGTGCCGCTGAGCGACATGGTCTCGTGGATCTTTCGCATTGGCGGAGGTGCTGGAGCGGTGTTCGGCATTCCCCAAAACCCCGGCTGCGGCATTAACGTGTCCTCGCTCCTCTGCAATTCCGCTGCCGGCTTCGCCGAATTTCGGCTGGACGTTTTTGGCGTGGCGATACGTCCGAGCAAGCACGTGCTCATCGAGCTCAACGTGCCTTCGTGGCGCGTGATGATCATGCAGGCGTTCGTCCCGTACCCGAACGGCAACGTGATGATGCAGTGGTTGACGAACGCGGCGTTCAGCTACGTTTTTTGATCTGCGCTCAATCCGCAGCGGCGTCGGAGAATCCTCCGTCGTAGGGTACGAAGGGCGTGCCGCCGTCGATGTCGCTTTGCAACGTCCCGTGGAGCGACGTGATGACGGCCGGATCCGACGTGATGAGCCCGAGCTCGCGGTTCTCGTTGAGCGACGGGTTCGTGAAGTTCTCGGAGCCTAGGAAGGCCTTCGCCTGCGCGGTTCCGAAGTCCGCGACGATGATCTTGGCGTGAATGTAGAGCGCCGCGTGCTCGTACATCGCGAGCGCGACGCCGGCGGCCTGCAGCGTCTCGAACTCGCTCTGGTACGAGCGCGAGTCCTCCATGATGACGTGGACAGCGATTCCGTGGGAGGCCGCGCTCGATAGCGCCGAGACGATGGTCGAGTCGCCCATCTCCTCGTTCTCCACGTCGAGCGACTGCTGCGCTCCCTGAATGATCCCGACGAGCGCGGACTGCGAGTTGGTTGGGCTCCACACGAGATCGTCACCCGTCGGCGGGGTGATGGAGCCGTTGACGAAGTCGGCTGCGAACACCGTCTCGATCGCGGCGACATCCGCTGCGTCGGTCGTGATGACGGCGAAGTCCCGGCTCGTCGGATAGTCGTCGGGCGTGAGGTTCATCGTCATGATGGCCGACGTCGCGCCGTCCACCGTCACCGTCTTCTGGTGGGTCGCGGCGTAGTTCGGGTTCGCCCAGTGGACCGAGACTCCGCCCGCGGTCAGCGCCTCGTACGCGGGCGTGTTGTCCATCATCTCCAGGTTCTGATCGAGGATGACGCGGACCGTGACGCCGTTCGTGACGGCCGTCGTGAGCAAGGCGGTGATGCTCGTGTCCGTCAGCTCGTACATCGTCATGTCGATTGACGTCTTGGCGGTGCCGATGAAACTGGAGAACCAGCTCATTCCTTGGTCCGGATCCGTGATGAGCACCAGACTGCTTCCGGCCTCGACGACGTCGGTGGAGGCGTCGAAGGAGGCATCGCCAGCGTCCGCGATTTCAGCCGCGCCGCTCGAGCAAGCCGTCAGCGTAAGGAGCGCCACTACGAGACGAGACCAAGCCATGACGTGCGTTACCACGGTTTCCGTGCGGCGAGCGGCGGTACTACCGGAGTGCAAAAATCGACGCTGGCTGTCCAGACCCTCGCCTTCGGTCACTGCGTGCACTGCGGGGTGACCGTGGCGCTCTGGTCGTTCGAGGCGTTGCACTCGTGGAACGTCGGGTTCTTCGGGTCGATGAGGATGAGGGCGTAGAGCTGTGAGCTCTTCACGGCGGGCGACGAGAGCGTCACGTCGAGCGTCTGGGTCTGCCCGGGGAGAAGCTCGTACGTGGTCGTGACCTCGCCGACCTGGGTGTCGCCCGGCGTGACGAACACGCCCGCGTTGACCCCTGGCGGCAAGCCCGCCTGACCGATGTTGCGCACCGACACGTGCGCGACGACGGGCAGCGTGCAATCGGCGTACATCGACACGACCGCGTCGGGCGCGTTGAAGATGCCGTTGTCCTGGACGTTCTGCCTGAAGTCGTTGAGCCAAGGCAGCGTCCAGTTCTTCGTCTCGGGTGAGGGGATCGTCCCGTAGATGTTCGGCGGGCCGCACGCGTTGTCGCTGTCGTCGCAGATGTTCGAGACGTGGTACGTGTGCTCGTTCCACAGCGTGCGCGTGCCCACCCACGAGTCGGCCGTGTCACCGAGCGCGATGAGCCCGCGGTACGAGAGGTTCGAGTCCGGCCCGGGCGTCCAGTACTGCCCGTTGATGGAGAGCTTGCCCGTCTCGTAGCCGATGCAGTTCCACGTGTTCATGTCGACGCCTTGCGACGGGATGAGCATCTCTGCGTGCCCGTCACCGTCGATGTCGGCGAGGATCGACGCCTCGGTCGCCGTGAACGACGAGTGCGACTGGGCGAGCCTCACCGCGCCCGTCGGCCCGTCGAAGACCCAGAGCCAACACTCGTCGGCGTAGATCACCGACGGGTTGCCCGCGCCCTCGAAGTCGAACACGGTCGAGCCCGTGACCGATGACGAGAAGTCGTGGTTGCCCATCTTCCAGAGGAGCGTCATCCCCGTGATGACGCCGGCGGTGATCGTCGGCTTGACCACGGAGTAGTAGTTCGCCTGCGCGATGCCGATCTCCGGGTAGCCGTCCCCGTCGAAGTCGGCGATGGTCGGCGCGCCGCCCGAGCCCGTGCCGGGTAGGGCGAACGGGCCGCTGATGATGGCGCCCGTCTTGCCGTTGAGGATCCACACGTTGCCGTTGCCGACGATGACGGCCTCGGGTGTGCCGTTTTTGTCGATGTCTCCGACGCCCGGGAACCCATCGGTGACGGCCGCGTTCTGCCACAGCACGGCGCCGGCGGACGTGTAGCAAGTGTTGCCCGTGAGGAGCTCGAGGTGGTTGTCGGGCGCCTGGTCCATGTCCGAGATCGCGCTGAGAGCCTCGTCGTATCCGCCGGCGTTGCCTTTGCCGCCGATCCACTCGCGCTTGAGCACCTTGCCCTTCATCGTCCAGACGGTGTCCGCGTAGGCGATCTCCGGCCACCCATCGAGGTCCATGTCGGCGACGGCGAGCCCGCCACCCCACCCCGTGTTCACGTTGACGGTGCCGTACGGGAAGTCGCTCGTGTAGGTCACGTTGCCCGTGTGATCGAGCACCACGATGTACCCCTCGCCGGTCATCGCGACGATGTCCGCCAAGCCGTCGCCGTCGACGTCCCCGAGCGCGATGGACACGCCTCCCATGAACCCGACCGAGGTCATGCTGGCCTTGTTGACGGACCAGATGACGTTGCCCGTGTGCCCATCGAGCATGCGGAGCACCCCGTCATGGCATGCGTTCGGATCCGGGTTCGCCCCGCTGTTGCAGTTCACCGTGCCCGTGTTGCCGGTGACGACGACCACGACGGGCGAGTCGAGCGAGTCGATCTTCCCGTCGCAGTTCGTGTCGTAGATGCGGCCGACGGTGGGCGTGGACCACACGTCGAGGTCGTTCGGGTACTGCGACGCGCTCGTCCAGTTCCAGATGGTCTTGGCCGTGAGCGGACCGCCAGGTGGCGGGTGGTATTCACAATCGGCGACGCACAGACCACCGTCGGCGCTCGTGCCGGCGTCGCCCGCACACGTCGGCGGCAGCGGCAAGCATCGCCCCTCGACAGGTAGCGGCTCGCTGCAGCCCGCTTCGAGGCCCGCGTCGCTCACGCCGCCGTCGTCCCCGAGTGCGGGCTCGCAGTACTGGCCTGGTGCGCAGTCGAGGTTGGAGTGACACGGCGCGCCAGGCGTGACGCAGGAGTCGAACAGGCAGACGTTGCCGCCCGTGCAGCACGTGCCACCACAGACGTTCTGCTCGCTGGAGCAGCACATGCCACTCGTCGTGCACACGCCCCCGTCGCAGTCGTTCGACGTCCTGCAACCGCCGTCGCCGAAGGGCGACCCGCCGTCGGTCGTTCCGTCGACCTCACCGTCGACGCTCCCATCGGGAGTACCGCTGCCTCCCCCGCACCCCGTCGTGTGAAGCACCGCGCCGACCAACAGCGACGCGCCAAAGAATGCGAGCTTACGTAGGTTCATGTTCCCCAACCTGCCAAGCTACATGATGTGGCCGGCTCGCGGTGAATATGGCCGCACATCGCCCAATCCGTCGAAGGGCGGACACCGAATCGGATACTCTCCGGCGCATGAAGGTATCCGCAGGCCACGGCGTTCGCATCGAGGTGGAGCTCAAAGTGAAGGGCGGTGAGGTGATCGAGTCCTCGTCCAAGAGCGGGCCGATCGAATACCGGCACGGCAGCGGTCAGATGCTGGTGGGGCTCGAGAAACGGCTCGAAGGGCTCGAGCCAGGCGCCGAGAAGAGCGGCGTCTTGGCGCCCGAGGAGGCTTTTGGAACCGAGGAATCCCAGCCGACGATGAAGCTCCCGCGTTCCGAGTTTCCGAAGGACGCCAAGATCACCCCGGGCGATCGCTTCGAGGCGAAGGGCAAGACCGGCGCACCGATGGCGCTGCGAGTGATCGAGGTTGATGAAAACGTCGTCACGGCGAAGGTCGTCCATCCCCTTGCGGGAAAGGAAATCGAGTTCAAGGTCAAGATCGTCAGCGTGAAGCCGCCTCTTCCGACCAAGCCTGCCATCGAAGAGCTCGAGCCGGACGCCGACTCGAAGCGCTGAGTCAACGCACCGTCACGCCATCACCAGGCTCGCAGCGTCTCGAGATCAAAGCCCGCGGGCAGCGCGTTCCGCAGCCATGCTCGTCCCAAGAAACCGCCATGGTGCCCGACGGATTGGACTACCCAATCGGGGGTGGTGACCTCACGACGATGATGGTGGGCGCCGTGAGCTCGCGGGCTCTCCACATACGGCTCGAAGTACGTGCCGAGCAACTGGCGAAGGTTCGGGAGCGTCCGCCCGCTCCAAGCCACCGCGAACACCGTCTCACCATGCAGATACTCGCGGACGACGACACCGAACGGCAGACGCAGCACATGGACTTCCCAACCGGCCGCGCGCTCGATCGTATGTGTGCCTCCGAGGGCTGTGCTGTCGCTCGCGATGGAGGCAGCGTTGCCGCCGAGCGACGCTGGCGCCGAGGGCGCCGCCATGCACAGAGCCAAAGCACCGAGCCAAGCCAGAGCCGGAGACAGACAGCGGGTGGACATCATGAGCCCCACCGTCAGTACGCGAAGTAGGGCCCGGGGCCGCCGGGCGTGTTGGCGTTGGTGATGGCCGTGAACACGGAGCGGCCGAAGAAGAACGACAGACCCCAGCCGAAGTAGCCGGGCATGAGCGCCGTCGTCCCGAGATCGTTGAACGCCGTGTCGGTCGCCGAAGAGAAGAGCGTGTTCGTGTTCGCGATCGAGAAGGTCGTCATCACGCTCACCTGGTTCATTCCGACGTTCGTCGCCGTGAGGCTCAACGTCGAGGCTGGACAATAGAAGCCCTCGAGGTCATCCGTGCACTGGGTGATCGTGGAGTCTGGGAAGTCGTACGAGTCGGTGCCCGAGTCGATGTAGCTCGAGGTGAGCATCTGACCGTTGAAGACGGTCGTGAAGTACCCGTTGACGTCATCGATGGTGAGGATCTGGGCCTCGCCAAGGCCGTTGTTCGATTGGGTGCCGATGCCGAAGATCAGCGAGCCGGTGACCGTCACGGCGCCGCTGGGATCGATCGCGGGCAGTTGGAGCACGACGCCGTTGTTGTCCTGCGCGAAGCGCGAGACGGGGTTCGTGACCTGGTCTTCGATCGCGACGACGGCGGGCGTGCAGGTCGCGCCGGTGCACGTGTAATAGTCCGGCGACGCCGGCGGTGTGGACGCGCAATCGCTGCCGCAGTCCGCGGTCTCTTGGTCCACGCCCACGATGCCATTGGCGCCGAGTGACGCGACGGTGTCCCCTTCGGAACCAACGCTCGAGCAGTCCGACGGGGCGGCTGTCGTCGTCCCACCCGCGATGTGGATGGGCAACGCGGCCGCGGTCTCGCCTGCGAATTGCACGTCGGCCGTGGCGACGGGACCCCAATTGAAGCTGTCGACGTACTGGTAGCACTCGAAGACCGGGCTGCTGCCTTGCATCTCTTGGGGGAGCATGAGCGACGGATCGAGCACGGTGGAGATGATGCGCAGCCCCGACGAGCCCGTGTCGACCTGGATGTGGTCGATGGTCTGGCAGACGTTCGTGCCCGGCCGGCAGATGGTGACCGTCGTGTAGGCGGTGTTGTACGCATCGGCTTCGGGAGGGCCGATGTCCACCAAAAGCGGCGCGGTGTTGTTGACGACGCCGGCGTCCCCCGCGTCCGGTCCGTTCTCGCTCTTCTGCCCGCCGCAGGCGGCGAGGAGGAGAAAGCTCACCGTCAAACCGCGCGTCAGCATCTGCCTCCGAGGCAACCATGGTACGAAGCGGATTGCACGATGAAGCGCGCTTGTCTGGTCGCCGTTTCGCTCCTGTTGGCACATTGCAGTGGCGGTCCTTCGGGCGCGGCTGATGCGAGCCCGGATGACGCGGCGACGAGGGCGCCCACCGATGGCTCGGGCGGCGACGCGGGCTCGCTGATCGCGATTCCACTGGTGGGCTGCTCCGTGGCGCCCACCACGGGATTCCCGAACTCCGACAGCGTGTACGCCGTCCCTGTCACCATCGACGGCCAGGTCTCCTACCTCGACATCGACACGGGATCGACCACGCTCGTCGTGGCCGAAGACTCCTGCACGAGCTGCAGCAACGTGGCACCGAGCTTCAACCCGCCGAGCGGGAGCTGCTCCGGAAGCACGTCGCAATCCTACGACACCGGCAACGAGTGGTACGACGGGCAGATCTGCACCGGCCCAGTCGCGGTAGGCGCGCAGATGCCTGCCGTCACCGTGTCCTTTGCAGGCGTCACGTCGCAGTCGGGCGCGCTCTATCCCTACAGTTGCAACTCGGGCCCAGTGCCACAGCAGGGCGTTCTCGGGTTGGGGCCGCTCGCGCTCGACACAATCGGTCAACAGAGCTCCGATTCCTATTTCACCGCGTTGGTGGGTGCGGGCATTGCTGACAGCTTTGCAGTCCTGCTCTGCACGACAGGTGGAATGCTCTGGTTCGGCGGCTACGATTCCACCTACGCGTCGTCCGCTCCCCAGTACACGCCCTTGAGCATGATTGGAGGCTTCTACGGAGTCGCGCTTCAAGCGATCGGGTTGGGAGCGCAGAGCTTTGCCTCACCGGTGGACCCGGTCGCCAATCCCACCACGGTCGACACCGGCTCGAACGGCTTCTTCGTGATCACTTCCGTCTACGACTCTCTCATCGCGGTCTCGGACGCCGGGTTCACGACGGTGTTCGGCGCCAGCACGCTCGGGGCGATTTTCGCCCAGGCTCCGTGTGTTGCAACCAGCGGCAACCAAACGTCGGCCGAGATCAACGCGGCGCTGCCGCCCCTCACGTTGCAGCTCCCCGAAGAGGCAGACCCGGCGAGCTCCTTCACGCTGAGTCTCCCTGCGACCGAGTCCTATCTCATGCTGGTCGAGAGCGGCGGGAACGCGCAGTACTGCTTGATGCTCGCGGACTACGTGGACCTCGACCAGTCGGCGCTGCTCGGAGCCGCGGCCCTCCGCGCGAACATCACGATCTTCGACGTCGGCAACAACCGACTTGGCTTCGCCCCTCAGTCCAATTGTGAATGATGCTTCGACTGCGGATTGCGGCTCTCCTCGTGACTGTCATGACCGCTTGCGGAGGAGCGTCGACTGAGCCCTCGCGTTCACCGAAAGGACCAGCGTTCCCTGCTACCGGCCAAGCGGTCCCGATACGTTGGACGATTCCATCGTGCCGTCTGCGGTACGAGATGACGACGTCCGAAAAGGACGAGATGCGTGGCGCGCCGCCGGAAGGAGGCGCCTTGGAGACGTTCGTCGACATCGAAATGCGTCCCGCGGGTTCGGGTGTCGAGCTCTACGCTGCCCTCACCGTCGCACCGGTCATGGGCAAGGTCCGATCTTTCACTGTGCCCGACAAGGACTACGCGCCCGTCCACCTCGAGACGAGCGGCAAGCGTTGGATCGAGCACGATGGTCCGACGTTCCTCTACACGCACCTCGGCACGCAGGGCGGTCTCGAGTGGTTCTTCCCCGAGCTCCCAGACGACGGGAGCGTGGGAGCGACCACCACTTGGGAGATCGCGGCGCCCGACGCATTCGGTATCACGACGACGGAGGCCGCGCGTGGACATCACCCAGGTGTCGAGGCGCCCACCTCGGGGTCGAACGAGCCGCACGCGCCGGCCGTCGTCGCGCATGTCCGACTCGAACGCTGGACGGAGGACCACGGCGTGCGCGTCGCCGAGCTATCGATGTCGGCCAAGCGAGACAGCGACTCGGGCGCGGGCGAGATGCGGATTCGCGGCAGCGAGGAGTTCCGTGGGACGTACGCCGTCCTCGCTTCAGGTCGCCTGCTTCGCGCGGAGGTCGAGCGAGATGCATCCATCCACCTCGTCTCGGACACGTTCGGGGTGCACGATGCGCAGCAGCACACGCAACACACCACGCGGCACATGAACCTCGTCGAAGCGTGCGACGGGCCGACGGCGAGCTCGCTCGTCAAGCCGCTCACGCGTGAAGAGCGCGCCATCCACACGTGGGGAGAAGCGTGGCTCGCGTTCATGAAGGACGACCGGGATGCGCTGCTCGCCGCGATCGACCCGGCTCTCCGACGAAAGCACGGCGACGCCAAGCTATGGGCCGCGCTGAAAGAGATCCAATCCCTTCGTGGCAACGAGGCCCTACCAGCCCCCGTCATGCTCAGGGACGACAACATCAAGAGCGACGGCGACGATGTTCGCATCGCCATTCCGCACGGCAGCACGCACGATCCCACGACGACGAACACCCAATCGCCAGTCGAGGTCACCGTCGTGATGCACGAGACGGACGGACGCTTCACCGCGACGTCGCTCACGGGTGTGGATACGTTCGACAAATACCCTCTGTTCGACATCTCCGTCGATCGGGTGCGCGTTCGCCACGGTTGGCCGCCCAAATGACGTGAGCCCACGTCACAGCATGTAGCGGCCCGCGCGGAGGAGTGGTGCACCGTCGAGGTCGACGTCGCCGCCTACCGCGGTCAATGAGACGTACGCGGCCGTCGTAAACGGCGCGCCGGTCACGTCGGCGTACGTCGAGCCCAAGCTGATGTGAAGACCCGGGAGGTTCTGATCGCACACCGTCTCGCCGATGGGCTCGAGCAGCCCTACGTTCGTTCCGAGAAACACCGTTCCGACGCGCCTCGTGAATCGATCGCTCGCGAGGAAGCCTTCGATCGCGCGCTGCAGGTTCGAGTCGTTGCACGCGACGCTTTTGACGACGCTGTCCTCGATGTCGAGGCGCAGCGGCATACGCGTGAGGAGGCCGCCGCCGCCGAACGTCCCGCTCACGCTCGCGTCGCACACGAACACGCCGCTCACGCTCTTTGGCGACGTCATGAGCTCCCCCGAAGGCAGGTTCTCCCAGCGGCCGGCGCGAATCACCCCGACATGCTCGACCCAGCGGTGATTGGGGTCGATCTCGACGGTGAGGTCCGTGCCGCTCGCGCTGCGCGAGCGGAGCATGGAGTTCGGGCGCAGACGCATGCGCACCGCGCGCGTCGTGTCCAGAATGCGCGACGGGTCGACCGAGAGCCCAGCGACCATGGCGCGACGCGTGACCCCGAGCATGTGCGCGTGACGCAGCCCGAGCTCGCGGACGCGTTCGAGGAGCGCGAGGCGCATGGGATGCTCGCCTTCGACGAAGGCAGCCAAGAGAATCGTCGCTTGGGCATCACGGATCAGCTCTTCGATGATGGGCGGCAGCTCGCGCAGGGGGCGCATCCCCACGTCCTCGAGGACGACAACGTCACACTTCGCGCCCGTGAGCCGCGCGACCTCTTCGAGCGGTGGCACGAGGTCCGCGCGTGCGCGATCGACGACGACGACGACGCGCTCGCCGGGCACGACCGAGAGGGATCCCTCGAGGATGCGTCGCGCGGCGTTGACGAGCTCGAAGTCGATGGAGGAGAGCCGCAGTTGCGACGACGACGAGCGACGAAGTGGCGGGCGCACCGATGGCGCAACGGACGGGCGAGAGGGCGGCTGTCGCTGATTGTCGTTGGGCACGCGCGATCCCAAGGCGATTGTACCTCACTTGCCTGCCTCTCTTAAGTCGCTCTTAAATGTGAATGGGCCGCCCGCCGGGCGCTGGTTTCATCGCTATGTAAACACACATGACATCGCGAATGACCGTGTCTCTCTTCATCCTTTCCGCCGCCGTATCCTCTTGCAGCGCGGGCACCAAAGCCGGCAACGACGCCGGTTCGAACGACTCGGGCTCGGACGGCCCGGCGACCAACGGGGCGTGGGCCCAGGTCGTCCCGATGGACGGGGCGAGCTCCCAGGCAACGACGGTCACGGGGTTTTGGTTCAGCTCGTCGAGCAACGGAGTCGTCTCGTTCGCGGAGGGCCTGGTCGAGCACTTCAGCGCGCCGACGACGATCGACGCCATCGCGCTCGACGGGAGCGGCAAGCTGCCCGGCCCCGCGGACGACTCCTATTACGGGTTCGTCCCCAGCACGTCGCTCGGGCTCGTCGTGCGCAACTCGAGCGCCAAGAGCCTGGTCACGAGCAGCAACATGGGGACGTCGTTCACGTACGCCGCCTCGTACGGCACGCTCAGCGGCGCTCCACCGACGATCACGCTCGACTTCCCCCTCCTCTGGCTGGGGGAGGACACGAGCAACAAGTGGCACGTGGCGGTCGGCGCCGGCGGCGGTGACGTCTACTCGTCGCCAACGGCACCCGGCCCTTCGGCCACCGTCACCGACACGTGGCATCCCATGGGCACGATCACCGTACCGGCGACGCTTCCCGGCACCGACTGCGCGGCGTTCGTGACGAACGGCTACTACTCCACGCAGCCGGGCCAGGTCTTCGCAGCGAGCACCGACTCGAGCAGCATCGTCTACAGCTCGGGGAGCTCGATCTGTCGGTCGAGTGATGGAGGCAAGAATTTCGTCGACGTCTCGGCGAACATCACGCCGACGAGCTTCAACGCCACGAGCACGCCATGGACGTACACCTTCACGAGCCCGACGGCCGGGATCGGCGTGTACGGCAGCGAGGCCGACGCCGCGGGAACCGCGTACGTGCTCTACACGACCGACGGCGGTGACAACTGGACCGTGGGCACGCTCCCGCCGAGCGCCGAGAATATGGTCTCGCTCATCGGTACGTTCGCGGCACCGAACGGCACGCTGTTCATCGTGGGCGGAGGCCCATCCCTCGTCCTCTACGACAGCATCGACGGCGGAAAGACGTGGACCGATCTCAGCACGAAGCTCAACGCGTGGGCGAGCACGCTCGACAACCCTCCCCTGCGCCTCGAGACCGGGTTCGCGCTCGACGCTCAGCACATCTGGGTCGGCGGCGACAGCGGCTTCATTGCCTACACCGCGACCGGCGGTCAGTGACCTCGACCCAAAATCCGGATAGCGCACGTGCGCGATAACACTACGGTTTGAATCTGCAGCGTCTCACTTGCACTGGGAGATGCAGCACTTTGTCTCGTAGAGCGTGCACTTTCTTTGTGTGCGCTTGCAGAATTGATCTCAGCGCTGTCATTTTGACCCGTAGCGCTCTCATCTCCGCTCGTTGCGCTTGCACAGTCGTCTTTACGAGTCGCCCAGCGAACATGTGAGCTTGTAAAGTTCACCGTTGCGTTTGCAAAGTCACCCGTAGCGCCGACATCTTCGTCTTTCGCGCTTACACCGCGGCTCCGGGACCGCGCACTTTCACTTTACGGCATCGCCGCTGCATTTTACCGCTCCTCATCGCGCAGATTACAGCTCGAACTTTGTCTCGTTCGTAGCGCACTTTAACTGTGCAAGGTCTCCCCGCCGAGATTCCACACGACAAAGTCATTTTGTCGGCTTTCCGTGTGAAAATGACGGGAAAACGCGCGCTTCCTCTGCGCTTCATTCGGTCTGCGGCAGCTTGAATTGGCTTTGGGGAAGAGCGCCGAGCCACAGGTAGGCTCCGCACTTCCACGGGTCGACTGGGCAATGCCTTGGGTCGATTCGGTAAATGCTTTCGTAGATGCGGACGACACAAAGTGTCGCTTCACATCGCCGATGGGAGACCTCGCGGTGGCGCGTTCGGGGTCGGCATCTTCACGCCGATGCGATCGATGAACTGCGTGACGTCGCCCTCCCACGTCGACGATTGCCACGCGGCGTGACCTTCGACTCCAAACGGCGGCAACTGCACGAACGTGCCGAGCGAATTGCGTGCCGAGAACTCGGCGAACATCTGGCGCGCGAGCGGCGGCGGGAAGTACCGATCGTTCTCCGCGTAGAGCCACAGCGTCGGGATCGTCATCCTTTGTCCGAAGCCTGCGGCCGCTCCAACGAGGGCATCGGGCGCGCAGTTGTGACGCGTCACGTCGCCATCCGACAACAGCGATCCGCGACCGCCGGCGAAGTCGATGGCGCCGAGGATGTTCACGCCTTCCCACTGCGGCGACGCGCTCGCCAGCGCGAGGACGGAGAACCCACCCGTGGACACGCCGACGAGCAGCGTGTGCTTCGCGTCGACGTTCGGGCGCGTCGCCATGAACGTGACAGCCGCTCGAATGTCGCTCGCCGCCTCCAGGTTCGCGTTCGTGTAGTCGGCGGTCGCGCACGGACCATAACCCTCGGCCCACTCCCCATCGGAGCTCGCGTGGCCACGGCGCATCGGCACCGCGACGACGAAGCCGCGCGACACGAACCACTGCACCAGCACCATCGGTCGCCATCGCGGCGACGGGTCACGCTTGCCGATCGATCCATGGTTGATCACGACGAGAGGAAGCCGGCTTTCCAGGCGTTCACGGTCGCTCTGAGGCCGCGACGGGCCTTGCTCCGAACGCCCCGACGCAAACACGGTGCCCTCCAACGTCATCCCGGCGTGCAGGGCGAGCGGAATGCGTACGACCTCCTCGCTCAGCTCGCCTGCAGCTGCGGCGGATGCGGACGGAGCCGGAGCCGTCGGAGTCGGCGGCGCGCTGCGACACGCAACTGCAACGCAAGGAAGAGCGCACCAGCGCAAAAAGACCATGAGCTAGCGGGCCATGCACTTCGCGAGGGCAGGCTCGAGCGCCGCCGCGTCTTTCGGCAACGCCACCTTCCCGAGCTCGACTTTGCCCCGCAGGAGGGCCGACGGTACACCGCCACCCATGCCGCCGAACCACACCCGGGAGTCATGGCTGTTATTTCGGTTGTCTCCCATCGCGAAAGACTCACCGGGCTTCACAGTCCACGACCCATCGAACCCGGTGCCTCCGTCGTAAAAGACCAGGTAGCGCACGGAACCGTTCGACTCGAGCAGCAGATCCCCCTTGTGCACGGTGCCCTCGTCGTCCGTGTACGACTGAACACCGATGGCGCACGTGGGAAGCGCGACACCATTGATGCTCAGCACGTGCCCTTTGACCTCCACGCGATCGCCCGCCACCGCGACGATGCGTTTGACGAAGGACTGCTTGGGGTTCTCGGGATAGTCGAACACGAACACGTCACCTCGCTGCGGCGTCTTCACGCTCACATCAGCCGTGATGCCAGTGCCAAGGGCGATGGTCGGGTACATCGAGGCCGACGGCATCTTGTAGTGCCGGTGAGAGCACCCCGAGACCGCTACGCCGAGCACGGCGATGAAGAGCCCACCCCAAACGAGTCTTCGCCCATGATGCAGCATATGCACGCCATCGTAGCGCTCGCCTCAATTCTTCTGAAGCGCTTCGTCCAAAGGCGCGAGCACCGACGCAGTGCCTGGGCTCGTTGGGATCTCGACCGAGGTGGCGCCGACCGCGATGGCTCGATCGATGACGGTCGCGACGTTGCCGACGGTCGGCATCGTCTGAAAAGTGATGGCGGCCTTCTTCGAGCCCTCTGGCCCGTACTCCTCCATGAGCGCGTAGAGCGAATCGTTGCCGGTATCGGTCAGCGACGCATTGGCGAACTGAACCGCCGGCAGCCCGAGACCGAGCGCGTAGTCCATCAGCTGCTGCGTGACCGTCAGCGCGTTCCCTCCGTTCAGCTCCTCGTACGCGTTGACGTCGATCTGGGTGACCGCATGCTTGAAGGCGAGGTGCGCGCGAAACGAGCTCTCCATCGCGGCGATGTCGAGCGCTTGCGTGAATCCCGCTGCCTCGAGCGCCGCGGCGTTCTGAGCGGGAAACCGTATGAAGAGCTCACCGTAGAACTCCATCGTCAGCCCAACGGTGACCTCGCGGACCTCCGCGATGGGGTCGACGTACGCCGCGACGTCGGCGACGAAGCTCGTGTAGGCGTCTTGCACGGGCTCTGTCCACCAGCGGGGGACGGTGCCCGTCTCCCCCGACGGCGAGCTCACCGCGACGGGCCCGCCTGCCATCGCGTTCACCCACGACGGCGCATGAATGCCCGCTTCGATGCGCAGCCGCAGCCCCTGCGGATTCTTGGGGTTGGCCTTGTTCCAGGCGCGCACGGCGGCGACCGCCGAGTCGATGCTCGCCGTCACGATGGGCTCGTCCTTCTTCGGCTGGAGCACGTCCCACTGACCCTCGATGATGTATCCGTGCACGACGCTCGACAGATCTGCCGGCGGTGGCGTGGGGCCACGCATGAGAAGGCCGCGGTTGACGGGTCGTGCGCCCGAAAGCGCTTCGCTGCTGGATCCATCGGGACCCACGCCGCAATGCGCTGAAGTGCCAGCCACACACACGAGAGCCAAAAGGCCGTTCATCGCTCGGTTCATCGTTTCCTCCGGCTCTCTGACGGGGGCTCTGGTCCGACCGTGCGTGAAAATCGTACGGCCTCTTACGGAAAGGGCGACGGCACCCAGGCGAACGGCTCAACGAGCGTGAGGGCGGGCTCGCTGTTCGAGCAATCGGTCGCGACGCTGCCTGCGCCTTCGTCGAGCCGAAAGTCTGCGGCGAGCCCGGCGCAGGAGATGTCCTGGTTGAAATTCGCGTCGAGCGCCGGAGCCCCAAGCGCGCTGGGCCACACCCGGACTGCGCCGAGCGTCACGGGCGAGGTGCGCGTGCAGCCGCCGTCCACGTCGGCACCGCCGAGCGTGAACACCGACGTCGTCACCCACGTGTTGATGGCGGTGTCGTTGGTATCTGCGAGCGTGTGGGCAGTCTGGCCCGCGGTCCAGTCGAGCGTGTAGAGGTTCACGCTGCGGGTGAAGTTCACCGTTCCCGGTGCGGTCGTCATCGCGATGTGAATCGCGTGATGCAACATGAAGGGAGCCTGGACGCATTGTGGATTCAAGTCTTGGTTTCCCACGCAGAAGACGATCTTGGGCTCGCTCGCGTCGATGCTGAACGACCAACCCGCCTCGCCGAGCATGGTGCCCCCTTGCCAGACGATGGGCCCGGACGCGGCGGTGTCGACCGACATCCAGAACGACACCGTGAACGCAGTCCCTGTCATCGAGATGGCGCTCCCGGTCGGCAGCCCGAGCGCTGCGCAACCGCCCTGGAGCTGGAGAGCGCTGCCCGCGTCCGGCGAGAGCGCTGCCCAGTCGAAGCACGACCCGACCGTCGCGATGACGAGCACGAAGGGCGCGGCGACCACGACGCGTCTCAAAACGTTCCTCCAACGACGACGGTCGCGCCCGCCACACCGACCGCGGGATGAACGGCGAACCAGAGCACGCCCGATGCGAGGGCGACGCCTCCCAGCGCGAGGAGCGCGTAGCTGGCGTACCCGGCAGCTTGCCACCCCTGCCAAGCGGACGGCACGCACGGGCACGTCTTCGTCAGATCGCCATACTTCAAGGCCGTTGCGCCGAGCGTCACCGCACCACCCGCAGCAACGACGAAGCCCGCTGCCGCGATGACGAGCGGTGCAGCGTTCAGCTTGCGTCTTGGTCGCGGCATTGGAGGAGGCGGTGGAGGCGTGACGGGCATCGCGGTGGAGACCGTCGGGGCGGGCGGGCTCGGGCAGATCTGCTCCATGCGGGCGAGGCGCGTCTCGACGTCGGCTCGATCCGTCGCCTTGGGCTTGAGAAGGAGGTAGCGCTGGTAGAAGGCGCTGGCGTCGTCGCAGTGCCCACTCCACTCCTCGTAAGCCACTGCGATGTTGAAGAGGAGGTTCGTCTGCCCGGACAGCGCATAGGCGCTCTTGAAGGCGTCGACGGCCAGCTCGTATTCGTGGTGCTCGTAATGCTTGGCGCCCTCGTCGTAGAGCTCCTTGGCGCGTTCGTGGCGGGCGTCGTCGTCCTGCGCGTTCGCCACCCTGGCGAGGCCCACCACCATGACCAGCGCGACGAACCGCTTCAATGCGTGTCCTCGTCGAACGGCTTCAGCGCGGAGTGTGCGCTGCCCGTCGGGCGTGGATGCATCGGGTGCGGGTGCACGACTGGCCTGGGCGCGCTCTGGACGCTTGACACGGCGGCGCCCACGACCATCACGCTCGTCAGCGGCTCCGCAAGTGGCGCTGACTCCACCGCACTCGCCGCTACCATAGGTACGTTGGAGTCGTGCGTCGCGACTGGACGTGGTTTCGGCCACAGCGTGCTGGCAACCACGCTGACCGGCAAGACGACGCCGACGCAGGCCGCGACGTACACCCAACGCGGGCGCGAACGAAGCCCCAAGGACGCTCGAAGCGCGCCGAGGAAGTCACGCATGGTCTCGTGGCGCCTCATCGGATCTCGTTCGAGTGCCTTGAGGAGCGCCGCGCGCAGCGCCGCAGGCTCGTCTCTCCTTAGCTTGGCGACCGAAACGTTCGCAGCGAGGGCGTTCGCGGTGAGCTCCTGCAGGCTCGAGCCCTTGAATGGCCGCGTCCCATAGATGGCTTCGTAGAGCACGACCGCGAAGGCGAACTGATCGCTCCGGGGGTCGGCCGCCCTCCCCGCAAACTGCTCGGGGGCCATGTATGCCGGCGTGCCCACGAACAGATTCGTGCGCGTCAACGTCGTCAGGACGTCTTCGCTCCGGAGTGAGCGAGACCTCGGCGCGTCCTCGTCGTCGGCAGCGCTCGCGAGGCGCGCCAACCCAAAGTCGGTCACGCGGACGCGCCCGTCCTTCCCGAGCAGCACGTTGTCCGGCTTGAAGTCACGGTGGACGAGGCCAGCGTCATGGGCTGCAGCGAGACCCTCGCCGGCCTGCAAGAGGTGCTCGAGCACGAGTCTCCAAGGAGGATGCGTCCGCATGAACGCCCGGAGAGTGGAGCCGTCGACGTACTCCATCGCGATGAAGATCTGCCGCTCGACCACCCCGACGTCGTGCACGGTGACGACGTTCGGGTGGGAGACTTGCGCCATCGCGCGAGCCTCGCGGAGGGCGCGGGCTTGCGCGTCGTCGCTGATCGTGTGGTCCGCGCGCATGACCTTGAGCGCCACGCGCCGGTGGAGGTGAGGGTCGTGCGCCTCGTACACCACGCCCATGCCACCGATACCAAGCGTACGCACCACCTCGTATCGCCCGAGCTTCATGGGCTGGGACAACCCATCGGCCACGTCCGCGACGACGCTGCGGCAGACCGCGCACGAAGCCAGATGAACATCGACTTCGGCGACGACCGCCGGCGCCGATCGCCCCTCGACGAATTCGAGCACCGCGTCTTCGCTCAAACACGCCATGGCCCACGACGGAGCATACCGCGGTGATACATTGAGCGGAATGGACGAGGCGATCGTGCGCGCGCTCCACGCGAGAGGCGCTGTGGCCTGGCCCCGCGTCACGGTCGAGCCTGCAGCGTGGGCGGCGCACGTCGCGAGCCTGGCTTCCGAAGGCGAGGCTCTCGAGGCGCTGCATGCCGAGGACCTCTACCTCGCGTGCGCTTGTGCACATGGCGATACGGTGGCGATCGCGATCTTCGAGAAGGAGTTTCTGCGCGACGTCCCCGCGTACATCGCGCGGACGACGACGGCGCCGCAGGTCGTCGACGAGGTGCTCCAGCGCCTGCGCGAGCGACTCCTCGTGGCGAGCGGTGGAGCAGTTCCCAAGATCGCGACCTATACGGGCCGCGGGCCTCTCGGAGCGTTCTTGCGCGTGACCTCCGTCAGGCTCGCCTATGACACGCTCCCCACCGATCACGTCGCGAGGCCGTCGACCGATCCCGACGTGCCGTCGGACCCCGAGCTCGACTACATCAAGTCGAAGTATCGCGCCCAGTTCGTGCGCGCGATCGAGCAGGCCATCGCGACGCTACCTCCGCGCGAACGCAACGCGATGGCGCTCTCGCTGATCGACGGGCTCTCGACGGACGCGATTGGGCGCATGTACGGCAAGGACGGCGCGACCATCCGCCGGTGGCTTGGAAGCGCACGCCAGCAGATCCTCGACGAGACGCAGAGGCTTCTTCGCGTCGAGCTCGGCGCCACCCCCGAGGAGCTTCACAGCCTCTTCGGCATCCTTCACAGCAACCTCGACGTGAGCGTTGCACGGATTCTGAAGGAAACGCGCACACCTTAATCAGGGCGCCGGCAACGTGACGACGACGGTCGTTGCCCCACTCGCGACGTCAATCTCGCGGTGGAAGCCGATGCGACCCGCAGCGGTTGCCTCGATGACGTGGTGACCGGGATCGACCGGAATCGGCGCGCCGAACGCCCCAACCGGCACGGCGATACCGTCCCGTGTGACGTGCGCATCGGCGGGAGCATTCGGGGCTCGAATCGTCAGCTTTGGGAGTGTAGGGAGGAGCGCGTCCGCGCGCTGCCGTGCGTAGTCCGCGCGTAGTCCACTTTGGGGTGAGCCGGCGACTTGAAGGTACGTCGCCCACGCCGTCGCTGTCTTGCCGAGCTTTTCGTAACACGAGGCCAAGTTCAACAGCGTGCCTGTTGCCGGATCGATGCGGTTGCTGCTCTCGAGCTTCGGGCATGCCTCCGCGTACTTTCCCTGCGCCATGAGCTGACGCGCCTCCGCGAAGAGCGCCTCCGCAGCGGCCGTGTCGCCCGCGCGCGCCGAAGGGGAAGCGCACAACAGCGCGCCCAGCAGAATGAGTGCGTGCTTACACTTCATGCAGCGGCTGCCTTTCGCGCAGCCAGGCAAGTGCGGCGTCGCGCGACTCGAATACTTGAAGCTCCAATTGGTGCTCGCGCGCGAGCCGATGGGCCTGCAACCCGCCCATGGCGGACGAGACGAGACGTGCAGTGCGACGCATGCCGCGCGCATACGCGTAACGATTGAGCTCGCCGAGCGCGACCACGAGCTCGGGCGACATCACACGAATGGCGCGTTGATCGGCCAAACAACAAAACGGCTGACCGTGCTGCGCATCAATGACCTCGTGTGCGCGGGCGACATACGCTTCGACGTCCTCTGGCGTTGGATGCGAGGGATAGACCACCTCCACCAGCGACATGATCTCGGTGATCGCATCCCCAGGGTGTTCGATGATTTCGAACGGCATCGGGGTATGATCATAGCGTGCGGTACGTGCCTTGCCGCCCGATCTTTCCAGTCACGCGTCGGAGCCCGGCTATCCGGTCAACGTTTGCGACGCTTGCGCACGACCATCGTCATGAGCGCGCTCGCGACACCGAAACCCGCGACGCCCGGCCATAGCGGTGCCGGTGTGGTCGAGCAACCATAGATGACGTTTTCCGTGGGCCTCACGTCGTTGTTGCCCAGGCTGGTGGGCCCACCGTCGGCGCCACAATTGTTTTGCTGGAGAGCCTGCCAGTCACACATCGTGATTTGGTCGATGTCGGGGGTTCCGTCGCAGTTGCTGTCGACCAGCGTGCTCCGCGCCTCGTCGAGCAGAGGATCGATGTTCGAAATGACGTCGGCCTTGCCGTCGGCACACGTGAGGCCCTGCGACATGAGCCACTCGCCGAAGGGGTGAATCACCGACCCGCATTGACCTGGGTCGCCGGAGTGACAGAGCGTGCAGTCGGGCGCCGAGCACGTGAGGTTCAGGTACGCGTGGATCTCGTTCGGAAAGCCCGGATTCGCAGACGCACGGCCGGTCGTAAGCAGCACTGCAAAGGTGCAAAGGATGACGGAGGACCGCATGGGTTCCCGCGTGCAACGCACATGCCTGCTCGTTTTCGGCCGTTGTGTGGCTCCGCCCCTGGTAACGACGGAGACCACCTGGACGCCACAGTCCAGATGAGCGGGGAAGCGCCTGCCGCATGTCGGTTCGAGCCGTCACCATTCGCGGTATCGTCGAGACGTTGAAACACTTCCTGCGATGTCTCCTTTTTGGTGTGCTCGCCGGTTGCGGTGGGAGCACGGACGCGACGCCGATTGCCACATCGTTGCCGCGGGCGTCGGCTTCAGCCTCGGCGTCCGCTTCGCGTCCTCCGCCCGACTGCGCTGGCGCCGTGGCCCACAATAACCTCGCGATCGCCAGACTTGCGAAGTCGGCGATTCTGCAGATGCCGAGAGACGTCGAGCCGTTCCTCGCCGCGGCGCTCGACGGATCCGATCCCGAGCTCGCCAAGCTTCGAGGCGATTGGGACGCGGACAAGGGCTACGTATTGAGTCTCGTGGATGTGCTCGCCTCCACCTCCCTCGATGCTGCGCGCGATGCGATCATCGCGGCCGTGCCGCAGATGGACAACGACGCGAACCGTGCTGGGGCTGCGCAGATGCTGGTCTTGTTCCCGACGACGCCCGCGCTCGTCGCGACCTTCAAGAGCATCTACGCCAAGCTTCCACCCATCGCCGACAAGGGCGGTGAAAACGACACTGGGGCGGAGCGCGCGCGACTGCTGTCGGTGGTGAGCGAGTTCTTCGACCCGTCCCTCGGGGCGTGGGCACTTGCCGAATCGGCCGGCGCCCGCGGCACCAACATGTTGTCAGCGAAGGTGGGCGTGCTTCAATCCGCGATCAAGCTCATGAGGCCGGCCGACAAGGCCAACGTGGATAGAGCACTCAAGAGCCTCGAACAGAGCAGCGATCTGTCGCCGCGCGAGAAGACGGAGGTCGTCGACAACGTACGCGGCATCTTCAAGGCCGCCGCCGCCGCTCTCGACAAGTGCGCGAGCAACACCGCCTGCTACTTGAAGGTGCTCGAGGAGCCGATCCCGAAAACGCGCTCCGCGAACTGGAAGGCGATCAAGGCGGCACAAATGGCCGGTGTCCTCGGCAACGAACAGACGCGCCAGGGCCTCGTCGCGCGCATTGCCAACGTGAAGGATCCCGCTGCGCGGCTCGCGATGTCGTGGGCCATCAACCACCTCGCACCAAAAGGCGACGACGCCGACGCTGACGCGATCGACGCGATCGTCGAGGGCGACAAGGCGCGAAAAGACAGCGAGGCGCTGGCAGGCGACGACGCGCTGACCAAAGTGGCTCTCATGCTTCGCGCACGCGCTCTCTAGAGTCGATGCGGATGCTCGACTTCATCATCGCTCTCGGCCTTCTTGGCCTCCTTTGCGGCTGCAATGAGGAGTTCGCGGCCGATCCGCCGCCCCGCACACCCGAGAGCGTGGCATCGGACTCACCGACCAGCGTCGATGCTGGGAGTCCGCCGCGAGAAGCCTCGCACGCGATGACGGTCACGACCGCAGCCGAGGGTGACGCCGACGCGCGCTACCGCGTCGTCTTCGGTTCGGGGCACGGAGCCACCCGATCGCGTGGACAGGCGACGGCGGATCTCTACCAAGAGCTCCGCGACAGGACCGCGCTCGGAGCGCGCCTCGAAGCGGAAGCGCACACCGTCGGTGACGGCGGCGCGCGGGCGAGGAAATCGTCGCCCGAGGCGAGCTCGAGCAGCAGTGATCCGCTTTCAGCTGCGGCGGTTCGCTTGCTCGACCTCGTCGATGAAGTCGGCGAGATCACCATCGATGTCGTCACCGACACCGCATCGAGCCGGTGTCTCGTGTCGATGAGGGGCTCTGCCTCGGAATGCTTGGTGCAAGCGCCCGAGCACACGCAGCAGCAGCGAATGGGAGGAGGAGGAGGCCGCAGGGGTCACTGAGCGTGTAGTATCCGCGCCGTGGCGAAGGGCGACATCTTCAAAGGCACGGCGTTGTGGTGCAAGGCGATGCTCAAGAAGGCGACGAACGCCGACGAAGAGCTCGCGGTCGACGTGGCGCTCCAAGAAGCCTTCAACCTGCTGAGGAAGGCCAAGCTCGACAACGAACGCTCGAGGGCCGACGAGATCGCCGAGCTCCTCGTCGCCCAGATGCGCGACGCGCTGGCCGGGACTGCGCGCGAAACGCTGCACCCCTCCTCCGCGTCACAAGAAGCGGTGAAAGAGCCCATCAAGAAGTAACGCTTCGATCGCTCGCGCGCACGAGCGACAACGCGAACGGAATGAAGCAGGCGCACGCGAACGCCGACACGAGATAGGCGTTACGGTCATTGCCGGCGAAGAACGCGGTACCCACCAGAGGGCCGAGCGTGCCGCCGACGTCACCCGCGACTTGAAGGACGCCGATGGCACTCCCGCGGCGCTCCGGGAGCACGAACGCGGCAAGCATGGCGAGCAGGGATGGGCCGAGCGCGGCGACCGCGAGCCCGATGAGCGCAAGCCCGACGAGCACCAACGTCACATCGTGCGCGAACGCGACGATGACGAGCGCCGGCACGAACAGAACGACTCCGCCCGTCGCGATGCGTGCGTGAGCCCGAAAGCGGTCTCCGAGGCGACCGATGAACGGTGTCGTCAGACCTTCGACGATGACCATGAAGCCCATCAAGAGCCCAGCGGTGCCCTTCTCGGCGAAGTGTCCGATCGAAAGATGGCGGCGCTCGACGAGCAAGACGAGCGTCGTGAGGACCATGCCGCCAGCCGAAAACGATGCGACGAGGTTCAACGCACCGATGGCGGCGAGCTTGCGGTTCGCGAGCTCGTGCCAGACGTTCATCAGCGACGCCCTGCGCACCTGGCCGCCCTTGGCGCGCAAATCGGGAATGAGTCGGTGCGCCAAGAACAACGCGAAGAGGATCGCGACGGCCGCGGCCGCGAACGTGGCAGTCTCGCCGACCGCATCTGCGAGCAGACCACCAGACACGAGCCCTATCGGAACGCCGACGGCCATCGCCGCGCGCACGGTGCCGGCAGCAGAGCCTGCGTGCAACGCTCCTCCGGCGTTCAGCGCGAGAGTCTGTGCGGCGACGAAAATGCACGCCGATCCCGGCCCATGCAGGATGCGACCGAGTAGAAAGAAAATGCCTGGGTGCCCAGTGACGATGCCGAGCGCGTAAAATATCATGACGACGACTTGAATGACGAGGCCGATGAGAAGCGTGCGCCGCCCCCCTCGCGCGTCGACGAACGCGCCGATTGCGGGATTCGAGATGACCCGCGCTGCACGATTCGCCGCGAGGATGACGCCAATGAACGCGAGCGGCAGATGGGCTCGTTCGCCCGCGTGCGGCAGAATCGGAAATGCAATTCCGCCGGCGACTCCCGCGAGAAGAACGCCAGGTGCAATCGCGAGGGCCACGCGCCGCGACGAGGCACCCGTTTCGCCTGCGCCTTGGCTGCTAGTGCTCACACACGAACGTGCCCGTTTTGGTCGCTTCGGCGAGCTGCTGCTTGCACAGTATCGTCGTGAGGGAGCGCATGCGCCCCACCTTACGTGACCAAACGCTGACGCGAAACGACCAAGTCGTGACGTTGAACCCCGGCCGGACGACCTATCGTCCACGCATGACCAACCAGGCGTTTCGCGATCTCGGCCGCGACTTCTTCGATCACGCCGAGCTCAAACGTCGCTGGAACGTGACGGAGGACATCCCGTGGTCGGAGGTCAAGCTCCGCGCCGTCGACGAGGACTTGGTCGACATCCTCGAGGCTTTCTACTGCACCGAGATGTACCTGCCCGACTACACCGCGCGGCTGCTCCACCTCAACCGGCAGAACCAGGGGATCGCTTGGTTCATCACCAACTGGGGTTATGAGGAGTCGAAGCACTCCCGCGTGATCGAAGAGTGGCTCGTTCGTTCTGGGCGGCGGACGCCGCAGCACATGGAGCGCCTGAACGAGGAGCTCCTCGCAGGGCAGTGGAAGCTACCGTTCGAGACCAGCCGTCAGATGCTCGTCTACACGCTGCTCCAGGAGCTGGCGACGCAGCTAAGCTACATCAATCTCTCCAAGCTCACCGCGCCCGCGGGTGATGGCGCGCTGCAAAGGATGTTGCTGCTCATCGCGGGCGACGAGGGCAGCCACCACCGGATGTTCGCGAGCTGCTTGAAGGTGCACCTCGCGAGTGACCGAGCGGGCACGCTGTGCGACATCGCGCACGTCGTGCAGAACTTCGAGATGCCCGCCCACGACGTGATCCCCGACTGGGCGCGCCGGGGTGCGCTGATCGAGCGTCACCAGGTGTTCGGTGCGCGGGCGTTCGTGCGGCGCGTCATGCTACCCGCGCTCGAGCACATCGGCGTCGACCGCCGAGAGCTCAGTCGAGATGGGGATCAAGGGCACGCCGAGCCGCCCCACACGTCGCAGCTCGCCGTACCGACGGCCCCCGCGTCTTGGTTCTCGTCGTAGTAGCTCTTGTTGAAGATCGTGACGGCCGTACAACCCTCCTGACCGGTGCCCGTGCCCACGGCGCATTTTCGAACCGCGTTCGCGAGCGAGAACGGATTTGTCGTGTCCACCTTCGCTGGACCGATCTCGTAGAAGACAGGCGTGTGGTTGGCTCCAAGCGGACCGTTGTACGAGCTGTCGAGGACGACGTATTTGTGATCGGTGAGCACGACCCCTCCTGTCGTGCCGTCGCCGAGGTTCGCCGTGCCCATCGTCGCGTGCGCGCTGTAGGTCGTGTTGATGGTTTGATAGATGGCGTCGATCGCGCCGTCGGGATCGGCTGGCACCGCGGGCATTTCGTCGAGCATGTTGATGACGTAGCTCCGCGTGAATTGCGTCGCGATGAGCCGCGCGTTCCGCAGCCAAGCGTTGGCGTAGAGCTGCGCGCCCGCATCATCGTTGGTCAGACCGGGATCGGGGTCGTCGACCGTCGTCGTGATGTTCGACCATAGGCTGCTCGCCGCAAAGATCATCTCGGGGTATTGCGCGTTCACGCCCGCGACGTAGATGCCGGCAAAGTCCGGATCATCGTCGTATTGCGCTGCGAGCTGCGCCGTGAGGTTGACGAAGTAATCGCTCACGACTGGATCCCATGGCACGAGCGACTCCTCCATCGCTTGGTTCGGGATCTGCGTCTCGGTGAAATATGGGCGGAACAGCGGAGCGCCCGTGATCCACGGCGGAGTCGCGGAGCCGCCCGACTTGACGATGAAGATCACCTTTGGATCGCCCGTCGTCCGCGCGACGCCCTTGCTGATGTTCATCATCGCGTCGAAGGCCGAGAAGTCCGTGATCGCATCGTTGTAAGTCGGCTGCACGCTCGCCCATTGGAAGATGTTCGATAGGCCCGCGATCCAGGGGTTCTGATTGAAGAACGCCGACGTGAGCACCGTCGCGCCGAAGCTCGGATCGTAGACGATGCCCCTCGGAAACGTCTTCATCGCGCTCGTTCGAGCGTTCTTCGTCGTGATCTGGATGGGAATCGAGGTCGTCGCGCCGGTGAGCGTGGTTGCCGTGACGGTGATCGTCTTGGCTCCGTCGACACCGTCGCACGTCGTGTCCCATTCGGCGCGAAACGGAGACTTGACGACCTGCGATGGGCATCCTGCCTGAGCGACAGTCACGCTATCGCCTGACGTTCGCACACGGACGATGATCGTTCCGCTGACGGTTGCACCCGTTTGAGGGGGCGTCATCAACATCAAACTCGGCGGGGGACCGGCATCCACGTCGCTGCCAGCATCGATCGGCGGGCTTGCGTCGTTCGAAGGAGAGCTCGCGTCGCTGCCCGAGTCGGCGAGCGACGCTACGCCGTTGCCGCACGCGGCGAGCGCCATGGCCACCAGACAGAAACGCTGCATCGCTTGATCCATGTGGGACAACCGTCTTCCGTTCAAGCATTGGGCGCGTGATGGCCGAAACTAGCAATCGGTGTAGGCCGTCTTGGTCGCGCGGAGTGAGCACATGGGGAACGCAGGAAGCCCGTTCGAGTAGATCTGGAAGTGCTCGATCGAGACCTCGCCGAACGTCGTCCGCACCTGAGCCAACGTGTCGCGATCCATGTGGCAGCCCTGCTCGTTGATCCAGACCCAAAGCGGGTCGACGGCGCGCATGAGCGTCCGAGCCAAGGGTCGGTCGCTGACGACGTGTTCGATCATGCGCATCTCACCGCCCGGGCGCAGCACGCGTCGCGCCTCGGCCAGCGCTCTACCGGCGTCTGGAATGCTGCAAAAGACGAGCGATGACACGACCGCGTCGAACGATGCGTCCGAAAACGGGAGCGCCTGCGCGTCGGCGAGCATGACCTCGATGTTCGGCGTCGTGCGCCGGCGCGCGACCTCGAGAAAGGCATCATCGATGTCGATCGCGCGAACCTTTGCGGCCGCGGGGTAATACTCGAACATGAAGCCCGTCCCGCAGCCCACCTCGAGAACGTCGCCAACGAGGCCGTTTGCGAGGGTGCGGCGCCTCTCCGCGAGGCCCGCATCGTCCGCGCGCTTCATGACAGTCTCGTACAGCTCGACGTGGTCGACCCGCTGCTTGAGCAGCAGCACGCCGGGCGCGTGACGCGCGAGGTGAAACAGCTCGCGTAGCATGGGCTCGTCCGATGGTACTCCTATCGGGTGAGCGCGAGCATTCATCACGTCGATCTCGTCCTGTCGGACGTCGACCGCGGCGTCTACGAGACGCTCGGCGTTCACCTAGCGCGACACCCATCGGAGTCGATGCGCTTCCTCACCACGCGCTTTCTCGCCTATGCGCTCGCGTATGAAGAGGGCATCGCCTTCAGCAAAGCCGGCATCTCGAGCACCGACGAACCCCCGGTATCGGTTCGCGATCTCACCGGGAGGCTGCGCGCGTGGATCGACGTCGGGTCGCCAGCAGCACCGCGTCTCCACAAAGCCACGAAAGCGGCCGAGCGCGTCGCCCTCTACACGTGCGCGGATATCGCCTATCTCGCGAGCGAATCAATCCACAAGAAGGAAGCGATCACCATAATTCGATTCGAGCCGAGCTTCATCGACGCGCTGGGAGAACGCCTCGACCGGCGTGTGCGTCTCGAAATCGTTCGGAGCGATGGTCGCTTGTACGTGACGACGGCGTCGGGGATCCTCGAAGGCGGAGTCGTCACAACGACGCTCGGCGTCAAATGAGCGAGCTATCCATCATGACGTGGAACGGCTTTGGCGCCGCGCAGAGCGCCATGTCGTTCTTGCGCTGGAAGGGCGTTCCGGACGCGCATCGCTTCGAGCACGCTGATCTGCGCGCCGCAGCCGACGTCGATGTTCTCTGCGTCCAGGAGGTCTTCCTATCGGAGGCCGAGCGTTTCTTCGAGGCGCTTCCTCATCCGTACAAGGTGCGGGACGAGAACCGCACACGCCTCTTCCCGTTGAGCTTCGGGGGTTCGGGGCTCGCCCTCGCCTCACGCGTGCCCATTACGCACCAAACCCTGCGTTCGTTCAAGCCACCCCACGTGGGGACCGAGCGCTTCGCGCGCAAGGGAATGCTGCACGTACGTGTCGCGGCGCTCGGAACGACGGTCGACGTGGTCAGCACGCACCTTCAGTCGGGACCAGGCACCCGAGCGCGCGCGATCCGCAAGCGTCAGCTCCACGAGCTGAGTCGCTTCGTCGACGAGGTCGCAGCGCCAGGCGGCGCGGTGGTCGTCTGTGGCGATCTCAACGTCGACGGCCTCGCAGCGGGCGGGCGGGACGAATACCTCGCGATCGGCGCGGCGCTTCACGGCTTCGTGGATCTTGGCGCGAAGGCGGATTGGGTCACGTTCCATCCCCACCCAGAGGCCAACATCCTCGCGCATCGCTTCTACGCATCAGAAGCGCCGCAACGTCTGGACTACATCCTCTATCGCGCGGCGGGGCCGATCGAGCTCGTCGAATTGACGCGCACGCTCGATCAGCCGTTCGAAGAGGCCGGCCGGCCGACCACTTTTGCGTCCGATCACTTCGCCCTTCGCGCGAGTTTTCGCCGCGCGTGATCACCCATACTTTAGTTCGTGCCGCACACGGTCGGGCACTGAGTCATCAAGCATGCCCACAAGGTCGTCTGGCCGCTCCCACCAGCAGCGAACGTCGTTCCGCAGTGGCTTCCACTGGTCGATAGGCAATTGTTGAAGGTGACGAGATCGTCGACGCAGTCCTGCGCTTCGCCGCACGCTTGAAGCTGGGCGATGCAGTCGTTTGCGGTGCACGCCGCGCATGCACCCTCGCTCGGGCTCACCACCGCATCCGCTTCCACCACGGCGTCGTTTGCCGCGTCAACTCCGCTCGACGCATCCTCCGCCGCGTGGTCCGTGGCTGCATCATGTGGGTCTTGAGAGGCGCCACTGCCGCACGCGGTCGAGAGCAGGGCGACCGCCGAGAACATCCATCGCATGTGCGAATGGCTATCACGCGCAGCCGAGATCTTCGTGGCCGCGCTCGGGATTTCAGAGCGTTTCACACGCCGGACGGAGGATGTACGCTGCGACGCATGGCTTGGGTCAAAGTACCTCGCGAGCACCACCCGATCTTTCGCGCCGCATTGCCGAAGGACCCGCGCGTCGAGACGATTCAGATGTTCGGCGGCGTCGCCGCGAACGTGAACGGCAACCTCTTCGCGGGTCTCTTCGGACGCTCCACGATGGTGTGGCTGCCGGAGGCCGAACGCGCCGAAGCGCTGGCGCTGCCAGGTGCGACGATGTTCGACCCGATGGGTAACGGACGAAAGGGCGACAAGGTCATGTTGCCCGACAGGATGATGCAGGCTCCCGCCGAGCTGCGCCGTTGGATCGCCCGCGCGTTCAAAGGCGCCGCGGCGCTGCCGAAGAAGGCGGCAAAGAAGAAGCCGAAGAAGAAGACGCCTGCAAAGGTCAGCAAGAAGTGACCCGCGCGGTTTGCGCGACGCTGGGCGCGGTCGCGTTGATTGCGGTCTCTTGCCAGGCAGAGACCGCGGCGAGCGCGGCGGGCGAGTGCACGTCCGACGCGAATTGCCTGCTGAGCTCCTGGACGGTCGAGTGCTGCCCGCGGTGCAAGCCGTTCTCGGCCACGAGCAGCGAGGTCGCGGCGATGGAGGACAGGTGCCGCGCGATGTCACCCATATCGGGGCGATGCGCGGAGCTCAAGTGCCCGCCGAACGACGGCCCCGACTTCGTCGCGAAGTGCGTCACAGGCCGGTGCGTCGTCGGCCCCTGAAGCGTAGTCTCGTACCGTGAGCGAGACGAAGCTCGACGCGAAACGCATACGGCGTAACCCCTGGATCACGGCCGCCACCTGCCTCCCTTGGGTGATCGCCGCGGGGCTCGGTCTCGTCACGCTCTTGACCGGGGTCCCGGTCGCAATGGTCGCTCCGCACGTCGCCATCTTCGGCGCCGTCGGGTTCGCCGCTGCGTGGCGCCGTCGGCCATACGCGCGTCTCGAGCCGACGGTCGTGCGCGTCGACGAGCACGTGTTGCGCATCGGCGACGAGATGATCCCTCGCGGCCGCATTCAAGGGGCCGAGCTCCTCCCCACGCCGTTCGGGTTCGTCGTGCGCGTCAAACCGAAGAACCAGCTTGTGCGCGACATCCGCTTCGCAGACGATGCCGACGCCCACCGTGTGCTCTCTGCGCTCGGCTTCGACGCTTCGCAGCGCACCGCGACGTACCGGATCATGTCGCTCGCGTTGGTGCGTCATCGATTCGCGCCCATCGCGTTCGCGGGCGTCTGGATGGCAATGTGCCTCGTCGCTGCTGCGTCGCAGGTGCCGTGGCTGATCGGGTTCTCACCGCTCTTCTTCCTCGCGATGGGCGTCGTGTTTCTGAAGCGCGGCTCGCTGGTGGTCGGCGTCGATGGCCTGCTGCTGCGTTGGCTTTGGGTTCGTGAGTTCTTGGCCACGAAGGACATCATCAGCGCGGCACATTTCGACCAGGGCTTCGGCCGCAGCCGCGTTCGCGGTGTCGAGGTGTTCACGTACCGGGGCGGCGTGAAGCTTCCGATGGGCGACGAGCAGGCGGCGATGGTGCGACAGCGCGTGGTTGACGTGGTCGCCGTCGCACGCTCTCAGGTGCACGTCGCGGACGACGCCCTCTTGGCGCGCGGCTCGCGCGGTATGCGCGACTGGGTGACGCAGCTCAAGGCGCTGGGCTCGGGCGCGACCGGTACGTTTCGCACGATGCCGGTGATGCCCGAGCAGCTCTGGCGCGTGGCGAGCGATGCAGCGCAGCCAGCCCACGCGCGGGCGGCAGCCGCCGTAGCGCTCTCGCCGACGCTCGACGACAGCGGCCGCATGCGCCTCGCCGACCTCGCCAAGACCACCGCGGAGCCAAAGCTGCGCGTGGCGCTCGAGCGCGCCGCTGAAGGCGCACCCGACGAAGCGATCGAGGCCGCGCTGAGTGAAGTGGTGGAGTAGCATGCGACCGCGTGAAGGCGAAGCTTGCCATTGCAGGGACGGTCATCATCGCCGGAGTCATCGCCTACCGATTTGGCGGCGGCGCCGATGCCCGATCCGCGGTGCCGAGCGTGGAGAGCGCAGCGAGCGCGAGCACCGTGTCGCCCACGGCCCCTCTCGCTGACGTCGTCGTGACCCGCCTCGTCGACGTCGTTGGCGACGCCCGTGTGACGATGCCCGCCCTCGATCGCGGGACGATGCTCTTTTCGCTTCACTGGCGAAAGATGCCGCTCGCGTTTCATGATCTCTCCGCGGAAGCAAAGAAGCTGACGACGAGCGTCGCGCTCCGAACGAGCGAGACCGAGGTCCCGTGGTCGGTGCCGATGGGCTCGGGCGAGCGGTGGACCCCCGATGCTCGCGTCTGGAACATGAGCGAGGGAAGCTACGATCAGCGCGAGGCTCTCTTCGCTCCGACGCCCGCGACGATCGCCTTTCGCCTGACGCCACCGCCCAACGCGAAGCTCGTCTTCTCGCCCGGGACGGCGAACGCGACGGGGGATGCCACCGTCTTCTCCGTGTCGGTCACCGACGCACGTGGCACCAAGACCACGCCGTACGAGAAGCGGTTTCTGCCGGAGCAGACCGCGAGCTGGGTCGATGACGAGAGCGTCGATCTATCGGCGTTCGCGGGGCAGTCGATCGAGCTCGAGCTCGGGACGCGCGCGGAATCGCGCAAGGCAGACGAAGCGCAGAAGCCAAGGTGGCATCCACCCGTGGAGCGAAGCGACGGGGGCCCAGCTCCGCCAACGGAGGCGAAGGGTGCGAGTGGGCTCACGCTCGCCCTGTGGGGCAATCCGGAGATCCGCGCGCACGAGCCAGCGAAGGTGCCCTACAATGTCCTCTTCATCGTCGTCGACGCGCTGCGCCCCGATGTCATCGCGTCGTTTCACGACGACGCGGAGGATCAGAAGAAGCTGTCGAGCTCGCTCCCGCCGCTCGATGCTCTCCTGCCCAAGCTTCCCGGCCTCACGCCCAACATCGACGCCATCGCAGCGCATGGCGTTCGCTTCACTCACGCCTACTCTGCGGGATCGTGGACGCGGCCGGGCACAGTCGCGATGCTCTCCGGCATGCGGTCGACGGAGGCGGGGCTCGATCCCCTTCCCTGGGTCCTCCCCGAGCCGATGGCGGCTGCGTACTACCGATCCGATCCGTCGATGCTGCCGCTCGTCCTTCGTCGTGACGGCGTCGCGACGCGGGCCTTCGTCAACAACTACTTCATGGTGGGGTACGCCCCCGTCGGCGTCGACATGGGCTTCGAGCGCGTCGACGACCATCGCTATCGCACGAAGGACACGGGCGAGATCACGCGCGACGCGCTCGCGTGGCTCAAGCGAAACAAGGACCAGCGTTTCTTTGCATTCTGCAACTACAACTCTCCGCACGAGCCCCTAGAGCCGCCCACGCGCTTCCTCGACAAGGTCGCTGATCCCAAGGACGGCGGGCCGCGCGATCCGATGGTGCGCATGTACATGGCCGAGGCCGCCAAGGACGACGAGGCCATCGGCGTCTTGATGCACGCCCTCGACGAGCTCGGCCTCCGGAAGAGCACGCTCGTCATCGTGACCGCCGATCACGGAGAGACGCTCTCGGCCGAGCACTCCGGGACATCGAAGCTCGACCACATGCCCATTCGCTACCACCACGCGGTCACCAACTACGAGGAGACGACGCGCATCCCCATTCTGATGTCCCTCCCCGGCGTGCTGCCCGAGAACCTGGAGGTGAAGGCTCGTGTGCGGAACATCGACATCGCGCCCACCATCCACGAAATCCTCGGGCATGAGAAGCCTGCCAAGGTGACGGGGCTATCGATGATGCCGCTCGTCCGCGGCGTGAAGGAAGATGAGCGCGTCGTCTTGACGGAGGGCCGAGCGACGCGGGGGCTCATCGCAGGGAAGTGGCGCGCGATCTTTCGCGACGGCGCATCCCAGACGACGTGCTACCCGAACGGAGCGCGCAACGCCGATGGCACCGAGAAGTGCATCACGGTCGCCGAGGAGCTCTTCGATCTCGACGCGGACCCGGGCGAGCGCCACAACGTCGCCAAGTCGCATGGGGACGTGATGGAGGAGATGCGCGCGCGCCTCGCTGCCGCAAAGAAGAACGTCGCCGTCGCGGGGACGACGGCGAGCACCGCCGCCACCACTGCGCCCATCACGGCGAAGCTCCCCGTCGCCAACGCGGAGCCGCACGAGGATGGTCCTCCGCGCTTGCGATTCCGATTTGCAGGAGCAGGCGGCGCGCACCGCGTCTCGGGTCGCGTCAGCTTTGCTCCTTCCACCACGCTCTCGTGGGTGCCCATCGGCATACCGACTTCGGCCATCCACGAAGCCGGACCAAGCCTCGAGATTGCGCTGACGACGGCAGCCGATGGTGTCGTCGGGCTCGACGTCGTGCCCACTCCGCCGCAGGCCGAGGTGCGGTGGGACCTCTTTCTCGACGATGCGCCTTGGCCCGAGCTCGCGGTCTTCGCTGGTCCATTTGGCCTCTTCGATGCACGTGTCGCGAGAGGGCTCGTGACCGAAGAAGCGCGCGAGCTCGCCTTCGCCCACACGGTGCCGACCATCGACGCGGCGCGCGATCTCGGTCTCTTCATCGTGCGCGAGCAAGCCTCCGCGCACGACGAAGACACGGGGCCGCGAGCAAGCTCGGGTGCCACGAAGGAAATGGACCGCATGCTCCGCGAGTGGGGCTACGCGCACGGCCCCGCGCACTGAGCGTCACGCGTTCCAATCCACGATCGGGCCCATGGGGACAATCCCCGTCGGGTTGATGCTCCGGTGGCTCGCGTAATAGTGCTGCTTGATGTGCGCGAAGCTCACGGTCGGAGCGACGTGCGGGAGCTTGTAGAATCGGCGCGCGTATCGCCATAGGTGCTCGTAGTCGACGAGACGGCCGAGGTTGCATTTGAAGTGCCCGACGTAGACGGCGTCGAATCGCACGAGCGTCGTGAAGAGGCGGATGTCGGCCTCGGTGATCTCGGTCCCCACCAGCCACTCGCGGGCCTTTAGCCGCGCGTCGAGCATATCGAGCGTCTCGAAGAGCGCAGTCACCGCGCGCTCGTAGGGCTCTTGCTCGGTCGCGAACCCCGCGGCGTAGACGCCGTTATTGACGGTCGCGTAGATGCGAGCGTTGAGCTCGTCGATCTCGGCGCGGTGGGCGACGGGGTAGAGATCGTGCAACCGGCGCGTCGCGAACGCGTCGAAGTCGCTCGCGAGCATGCGGATGATCTCGGCCGACTCGTTGTTGACGATCGTCTGCTCCTTCGTGTCCCACAACACCGGAACCGTCACGCGGCCCGAATAACGTGGCTGGGCGCGGGTGTAGATTTCGTAGAAGTAGCGCGCGCCCAAGGGATCGGGGACGACGCCCGGCGCTGGCTCGAACGTCCAGCCGTGCTCGAGCATGAGCGGGTTCACCACCGAGACGGGCACTGCATCCTCTAGCCCCTTCATCGCTCGGACGATGAGGGTGCGGTGTGCCCACGGACAAGCGAGCGAGACGTAGAGCCGGTAACGACTTGCCTCCGGCGTAAAGCGCGCAGAAGGTGCGTGCTCGATACGGCTATGAAACTGCGTCTCCGAACGAACGAACCGCCCGCCGGTTGCATGCGTGTCGTACCAAGCGTCTTTCCACTCTCCGTCGACGAGCAATCCCATGACGACGACGATAGCGAATGTCGGACCCTGGCGGACGGTGGCGCAGAAGTGTTCTGCGGCCATCCCATGCCTGAATTCGAGCCCTCGATCCCCACCGCTGATCTCGCTGCCATCCAGGAATGGATCGCACAGGGCGCCAAGCCTTAGCCACTTTAGGCTGATAATCGTCGCGGTGGGCGCCGCACACGGGTATAGAGACCGCGACTTCTCGGGTCTCTCATGCGCATCGGATCGCTGCTAGGACCGGACATCAAAGAGATCCTCAAAGAGGATCCCTCTCAGCTTCGCGAGCTGCTCGAGGAGCTGGAGCTCCATCCAGAGGACTTGGCCGACATCGTCGCCGAGCTCTCGCCCGACGAAGTGAGCACATTCCTCACGAGGCTGCCCGCCGACGAGGCCGCGCCCATCTTCGAGCGCCTCGACGAGAACGAGCAGCAAGAGGTCGCCGGGCAGATGGCCACGTCGAGCCTCGCCCGCATCGCGAGCGAGATGGAGCCCGACGACCGCGCCGACCTGTTCTCGGTGCTCCCGCCCGCGCTCGGCAACGAGGTCTTCGAGAGCCTCGAGAAGGTCGACGCGGAGGCCGCAGAAGAGGTCCGCGAGATCGAGCAGTACCCCGAGACGGCGGCCGGGCACTTGATGACGACGAAGTTCGTGTCGGTGCCGCCGCACACGACGGTCGAAGGCGCGCTCGCCACCGTGAAGGCATTCGTCCGCGAGAACGCCGAGTCGCCGGTGTACAACGTGTACGTGATGGACGGCGAGAAGCTCCTCGCCCTCGTGTCGTTGCGCGAGCTCATCGCCGCCGAGTCGAAGGACAGCCTCGACGACGTCGCACGCACGAACCTCATCACCGTGCCGCCGCTGATGGACCAAGAGGAGGTCGCAAAGTGGATGGCGAAGTACGACCTCGCCGTCATCCCCGTCGTCGACGACAAGGGCGTGCTGCACGGCGTCATCACCATCGACGACATCATCGACGTGCTCACGCAAGAGCAGACGGAGGACGTCCAGAAGATCGGGGGCGTCGAGCCGCTCGACGTGCCGTACTTCCAGACGAGCTTCTTCACGTTCATCAAGAAGCGCGCGGGCTGGCTCGTCATCCTCTTCTTCGAGGAGTTCTTCACGCAGACGGCGCTCCGCCACTACGAGCCCATCATGCAAGCCGTCACGAGCGCGCTCCTCTACGTCCCGCTTCTCATTTCGGCGGGCGGCAACTCCGGCTCGCAGAGCTCCACGCTCGTCATCCGGGGCCTCGCCATCGGCGAGATCAAGCTGAGCGATTGGTGGCGCATCCTCGTGCGCGAGATCGCGATGGGCATCATGCTCGGGCTGATCATCGCCGTCATCGCGATCGGGCGCGTGCTCATGTACCCCGATCAGAGCTCCCTCTTCGCCATCACGGTCGGCGTGACGGTGTTCTTCATCATTCTCGCGGGCTGCACCATCGGGTCGATGCTCCCGCTGCTCCTCAAGCGCTTCGGCATCGACCCCGCCACGAGCTCGACGCCGTTCATCGCGAGCCTGGTCGACACCATTGGCGTCATCATCTACGCCCACGTCGCGAAGATCATCATGGCGAAGGTGATCGCGACCGAGCTCGCGAAGCACGTGGTGGCTCCCTGAGACTTCACGTCTACGCAGCGTGGGTTTTGCTCGCCGGTTGCAATGGCGAGGTGTCGGCGCCCACGGAGCCGGCACCCCTGCCCCGAGCAACGGTCAGCGCGGCGACGGCTGCAGCGAGCGTACCGCCCACCGTCCCCGTCTCGGTCGCGAGCGCCCCACCCGTCGACGCGGCCGCGGCAGCATGCACCAGCGACGCAGACTGTGTCGGCTTCCTCAGCTGCTGCATGGGCGCTGCCATGTGCGGCTCACGCGATGACGCAAAGCGGATGCGTGACCTATGCAGCTGTTGCGTGAGCTGCGCGGCACCCACACACCCCGCGACGATTCGGCCATGTGCGTGCAGCGCAGGCCAGTGTGTGGTCCGCTGACCTTACGTCGAACGAAGGCCACCCGCTCCGTCTGGCTCGAATGACGTCGCACAATGGGTGCATTGGGCCTGCTGTGGGACGGTCGAGATGCGTTCGCCGCATGCGCACACGAATCCGATGATGACCGCAGGGTTGCCAACGACGAGTGCGTGAGCTGGGACGTCACGCACCACCACCGCGCCCGCGCCGATCATCGCAGCCGTGCCGATTCGGACTGGCGCGACGAGCGTGGCCGACGCACCGATGGTCGCTCCATCGCCGATCACCGTGCGGTCCCAACCGACGCCCCGTGGGCGCGGGTACTTCACGCGCGGACGCCTCACGTTGGTGAATGTCGCGGAGGGGCCCACGAAGACGTCCTCGCCGAGCTCGACGCCATCCCAGACGGAGGTGTGACTCTGGATGCGCGTGCCTGCCCCGATGCGTGCCCCGCTCGCGATGAAGCAGAAGGCGCCGATGACCGTGTCGAGACCGAGAGTGGCGCCCTCCTGCACGATCGACGGCGGGTGGATGATCGGCTGGGCTTGGGTCCGCTCGCGCATCATCGCCGGGTTGCGAGTACTGTACACGGCGTGCGTTTCGTTTGGCTCGCGGTCGTGGTGCTCGCATCGTGCAATCGCAAGCATGGGGACGCCTACAAGATCGAGCAAGTCGCGACCAGTGGCGCGAGCGCGTGCGCCGTGATGAAGGATGGGTCCCTGCGCTGTTGGGGCAAAGGCGCGAACGCTCTCATCCCGACGGTCGTGCCGGGTGTGAGCGACGCGGCATCCGTTTGCGTCACCGATCGCTTCGAGTGCATTCGCCACATGGATGGTCGCGTGTCGTGCATCGGCGCTGCGTTCGGTGAAGCCCATGGCGCGAGCGCAGTCGCTTGCAACAAGGAGCAGGTCTGCGTCATCGCGGGCGCGGATGTGCTTTGCGCCACCGAGACACAACCGTTTCACGTGATCGCCGGAGCGAAGGGCGCGGCGACTATCGCCGCGGGCGGTGGCACCACGTGCGTCACCTTCCCTGATGGGACCGCGAAGTGCTGGGGGCGCGGCACCGAAGGGCAGCTCGGGAATGGGCACTTCGAGAACCGGGACAATCCCGACGCCATCGCGCTATTTGACGTGCGGTCCATCTCCGTCGGTGACGAGCACACGTGCGCGGTCTTGCACGACGAGACCGTCGTGTGTTTCGGCGCGGACGACGACGGGCAGCTCGGCGACGCCCACAGCCAACCCAGTGCCACCCCCCACCGCGTCGACGGCGTCGCCATCGCGACGGAGGTCACGTGTGGCGCGCACCATACGTGCGCGCACATGGGTGACAGCACGGTTCGCTGTTGGGGAAAGAACGACGTCCACCAAGCGAGCGTCACGAATGACACGCACATCCCCGTCGCGACGTTGCTCTCGGGCCTCTACGAAGCCGACAACGTCACGGCCGGCGACGACTTCACGTGTGCCCGCATGAGAGACGGCTGGCTTCGATGCGTCGGCGTGAACGACTGGGGTCAGCTCGGCGACGGCACGACAGAGGTCCGCAACGTCCCCACCCCGATACGTTATTGAGCCATCCATAGACCGAGCGGCTCGCTGACGATCCGTTCGACACGCCGTATTTCGCGGTGATCTCGCATGCCGAGCGCTGGCATGTGGGGTGCACTGGCTCGCGACCATGAGTCTTCATTCCAAGTGCGCGGTCACGGTAGCGGTGATGGTGATGGCGGGTTGCTCGAGCGACATCGGGACCGGCAACGAGGCGCTCTCGATCAAGAAGGTCGATGCGATCACGACCATCTCCTATGCGCCGAACTCGTTCGTCATCGGCAACGCCTATCCCGGGTGGACCGATCTCGTGCAAGGGAACCCGCAGTTCTCCCACGGCGCCGGCAACGAGAGCGGCGACTTTTATCGCTGGGGCTACATCTATGGCGAGGCCTTCGATCGGTGCGCGTGGGTCGGCAACCAGGACATCAACGACGGCGTCCACGAAGACGGCGACGCATGCGGATCACCCCAGGAGATCGACACGCCGAGCTTCTGGGTGACGTACACCAACGGTGAGCACAACGACCTCGCGGGCGACGGCTCCGTCACGCACATGCACTACGCGGGCTCCGGCTGCAGCGACCAGAACGGCTACGGGAACGTCGAGCCGTGGCGCGTGCCTGCCACACCCGGCAATAGCCTCGGCGCCGTCCCCGACGGCAAGACCCTTTTGTGGCGGTACGTCACGAAGGACGGCAACTGGGTCCTCGTACGCGATCCGGCGCCGCCGGCCAATGCCCCCAATTGGTACTTCGTCCACCGTGGGTGCGTGAGCGTCGCCAACACGAACTAGCGCTCCAATTTCGGCTAGCTGTTTGTCGTGGCACCGCTCGCGACCACCAAGTTCGATTACCCGGGCGTCCGGGTCTGAGCGTGACGACGGTCTGTGGCTTGTCGAACCCAGGCGGGATCTTCTGCGGCGGCAACTGCACGAACAACCACGCGCAGTACGCTGACGCGTATTGCGTGCTCGCCGGCTACTCG
>Ga0302326_10002275_pt1 | contig 47023 bp, 34 predicted proteins | sample Palsa_T0_3_FD_202264 | JGI IMG/M metagenome (GOLD analysis project Ga0302326, IMG submission 202264) | Peat permafrost microbial communities from Stordalen Mire near Abisko, Sweden - Palsa_T0_3 | ecosystem: Environmental > Terrestrial > Soil > Palsa > Peat permafrost | place: Sweden: Abisko... | reverse complement strand
GTGATCAAGCCACCGATGTGGGGCGCCGACTGCTTGAGAAGGAAGCTCGCCAGACCGGAGCAAGCCTGAAAAAGGTCTCGGACGAGGACTGGGCGCGCGTTGCATCCGAATACGGTTGCAGCCGTATTGAAGATCTCTACGCTGAATTGGGCTATGGAAAATGGTCCGCGCGACAAGTTTTCGCCAAGGCGACCGGCCAGCCGCTCGCTGAACCAACCGAAGAGAAGCAGCCGAAACTCGTTTCCACCGTTAAACGCATGCTGGGAATGGACGATTCGGCGATCCTTGTCCACGGAAACGACGGCCTGATGGTCTTTCGCTCAAAATGCTGTAATCCGATTCCAGGAGACGACATCGTCGGCTACATCACCCGTGGCCGCGGTATCGCGGTGCACAGCAAGAATTGCCCGAACGTACAGAATTTGCTCTATGAAGCGGAGCGGCGAATTCCGGTGGAATGGGCCGGAGAGTCAAAGGCTACCTTTCCAGTTCGTTTGCGAATTTTCACGGAAGACCGCCCCGGAATACTGGCCGGCATCACCGCTGTGATCAGCGACAACGGCGCTAATATCCGCACGTTTGAAAGCGGCGGCAAAGATTTACGTGCGCGCATCGAAGTGGCGCTCGATGTGCACGATCGCAAACAGCTCGAGCGAATTTTGAACGGGATCAAACGGATTCCCGGCGTGTTTGACATCGAACGCGTTTATAACGTCTGATCGATATCTCCGGATAGCCGTCCACCACTTCAAAAACGGTTAATCAGTCGGCGACAGCTCTGCGCGGCTCGAACCTGGTTTCTTGTGGCCGTAGGTAGAATCAGATCAATGGAAAGTGTTCGAACGCATACATCTGCAAGTGTGCCTTTCCGCGGCGCAGGTCACGTATTTCTCGGCATTTCCGCGATTGTATTCTTCTCGCTAATCTTTTTGGTCGCCGGATGTGAGCGCATGATGCCGCTTGATACCAAGCCCCTCGACATCGCAGGAATGACTTACCCCGCGATCAAGCAGTTACAAGCGATGGATATCACGAGAGCTGAACTTGCCGAGATTGCGAAAGCTCGCGCCGCCGGACTTCCGGACGAGACCTGCATCGAAATCGTGCGGATATATCATGTCCGTAACCGTCCCTTCGACGCGGGCGACACGGTCGCAGGCCTAGTTCAAGCGCATCTGCGCGCGGATACGATTCTGGATCTGGCGAGTCTTGATCAGCTGGGCGTTAATGCAGGCGAATTGCGATTGATACGTCTTGCGGGTCTCTCGGATTCTATCGTCCTCGAGGTGGCTCGCCACGAGGCGGCGGGCAAACCCGTTTTGTCCGGAGCTGCCCTTTCGAACATGAGAAACGCCGGGATGCGCGAATCCATACTGCTTGAACTTGTACGGCGGGGAGTTCCTGATTCCGAAGGCCCCGCGATTATCAGTTTGCATCGTCACGGTGCAAGCGAAGCGGACATTCTTCGCCGTTATCCTGCTGCCTAAGCGCGATCTAGTTCACCTGAGATTCCCGTTCGTTCTTCCATTTCTGCCTTTTCCCGCTCGAACTTGCTCGGTAGAATCTCTTCACCTTGAAACCACCGGTCAGCAGCACGGCGAAACATTCTGGCCCGCATTCACTTCTGAACGGCGCGCTCGCGCTTTGTCTCGTTTTATGCACTGCGAGTTGCACCGTCTCCGTGGCGCCCGCTTATCGAATTACCAAGGAATCGCTTGAAACGCAATTCGTCCCGGGCCAGAATCCCGAACTTCGCGTGCGCGCGAGATACGTTCTCGAAAATTACGGTAACAGCGATTTGAGTTCTATCGATGTGATTCTCCCGGACAAGAGTAGCTACGGCTTGACCGGCCTGTTTATCAAAGTCAATGGCCGCGAAGCTACTGCCGCAGAACTTTCTGCGGAGAAGCAAGAAGACGGGTCAAGCAAATTTCGAATTCCGCTAGATTCTTCATGGAATCAGAAACAGAGGCGCGACCTCGCTATCGAATATTCTTTTGCCTCGCCTGAAGATTCCGGCGTGAACATCGGCCTTAGCTCCACATCCTTCCATGTCGTTTCGCACGCGTGGCTTCCTTTGCTGCAGCCTCCTAACCACGTGCTGTCTCCATTTCCTTCTAATCCGGAGCGCATAACCTATACGGTCCAAGCCCCGGGGAATTTTCTTCTGCTGGCGCCGGGAAAGCGGGTGGGTCGAACGAAAAATGGCGAAGAAGTTAAATCTCGATTCGAATTGCGCAGCAGCGATCCGGCACCTTTCATCGTCGCTGGACGATATGTAGATTCCTGCTCGAATGGCCGGGAGTGCGGGGCCTCCTTCTGGACTCTCGAACCGCTTAAGGGAGATTGGGCGCCCGCCGAGGAACAAATTGCATCAGACTGGAATATTCTCCAGAAGAATTTCGGGCCTCTTGGGAAAACGAATCTTGCTCCGCACGTAGTCGAATCTCCAGGACTGCGTCACATTGGCGACGACATGCCGTCAGCTGTTCCTTTTTTCGGCGGCGTGCTCGTCGACCCGCAAGCGATATCACAGGGCGTCCATAGTGGAGAGTTCTTGGATTTGGTTGCGCACGCACTGGCGGGCAATTGGTTCGGCGTCCAGATACATTCGTCGAATTCAGTAGTAGGCATCAGCGAAGGCTTGTCCGAATATGCCGTTATCGTAATCGATGAAGCACGCCAGGGCGATTCCGCGCGGAATAGTCGCATATTGAGATTCCTTCATGAATACGACGCCGCGTGCAAGGAAGCGGTTGAAAAGCCGCTTATTGCGACCACCATTTCTGATTCTGTCGAGCAGCGCCGCATCGCCCTAGCAAAAGCTCCGTTGTTTTTTATCGCTCTGGAAGATGCTTATGGCGAAGCGTCCGTGCGGCAAGCCCTCGCGCAGGTAGTCAGCTTGTTGCGCGGTCAGGAAGTTGGATTTCAAGACATTCGCGCAGCGCTTGAGAATGTAACGAATAAAGATCTTGTCCCGATATTCCGCGCGTGGCTTTACAAACCGGGCATTCCCGCGGAATTCAGAGAAAAATACCAGCGGGCGGCAGTCGGCAAAAACTAGAACAAAAGGCGTGGTCTCAAGGAGGCGTGGTGAGGGAAATTATCTCGACCGATAAAGGGCCTAAGGCGATAGGCCCGTATTCACAGGCAATCAAAGCGAACGGCTTCGTGTTTATTTCCGGCCAAACGGCATTCGATCCCGCTGCCGGCAAACCGATACAAGGCGACACCGCAAAACAAACCGAGCGCACGCTCGAAAACCTGAAAGCGATCCTGGAAGCTGCAGGCTCTTCACTCGATCGCGCGGTAAAGGTTAGCGTATTCCTAAAAGACATGAACGATTTCTCGGCTATGAACGAAGTGTACGCACGCTACTTTCCGGCGAGCCCTCCGGCGCGATCGACGGTCGAAGTTGCCCGGCTCCCTCGCGACTTCCGCGTCGAAATCGACTTGATCGCGTTGGCTTAAGAAGTCTCAGCGAATATCGATGGCACAAGATACGCAGATCGGCGGTCCGAGCGGCAAGTTTCCGGCTACGCGATGGTCGGCGGTCCGCGCCGCTCGCAGCACTAATCTAGCGGGGCGAAAGCCGACGCTGGAAACCATCACCGTCCCCTACTGGAAGCCAATTTGCAAATACACTCGCATTCGCTGGAAAAAAACCGACAATCGTTCTGGTCCTGACGTACCTCGTCGTGCGGGCGCTATTGCTATTGTGGTTTCGGCGCTAAAGGAATTCAGTTCCGCGGTTAATAGAATGGCGAGGGCGTGAGGATACTGCGACCCGGGAGGAAGTAATGAATAAAGTCGTATATGGATTGATCCTTGGCGGAATTCTGGGAATTTTTGACGGCCTTACCTCGTGGTTTACGCCGGAGGTAAGATCGCAACTCCTAATGATCGTAGTAGGCTCGACGATTAAGGGAGTCATAGCAGGCGTGCTGATTGGGTTCTTCGCGCGCAAGGTACATTCGTTAACGTTGGGAATTCTCTTCGGACTCGCCGTCGGTCTCTTGCTGGCGTTTTTCGTTGCGTACATGCAACACGGATATTATTTCGCCATTATGCTTCCCGGCGGCCTGGTGGGCCTGATTGTGGGCTATGCCACACAGAAATATGGAGAGTCCAGACTCCCAACCCCCTCCCGGTCTTGAATCTTCAAAGTACTGAAAAAATTGGGATCTAACAACAGCTCGGAAAGTAGTAGTCAGCCGTTAACCCATTCGCCGTCAGTCCCTTGGCGAATGGCGTGCCATCCGTTTTTTCAGTATCCTAGACAACGTTCATATTCTGGCAAAGGAACCGAGGGCAGGATGATCGCGTCTTTGGATCTCCCTCGTTTTAGTCGTGTATGTCGTCGCTCGTAAGCGGCCTTGATCTGAATTTAATCGGATGGGTAAATGAATAATTCGCAATTCGATCTGATTGTGATCGGCAGCGGCCCTGCCGGACAAAAAGGCGCCATCTGCGCCGCGAAAATGCGCAAGCGTGTTGCAGTGATCGACCGCACACTAATGATTGGCGGAGTCTGCGTCCACACTGGAACAATCCCCAGTAAGAGCGTTCGCGAAGCTATTTTTCAGCTCACTGGAAATGCGGTCAGGGCATTTTACGGAGAAAGCTACCGCGGGAAAAATGACATTACAGTTCCGGAACTTTCCTTCCGCGTGAAAGCGATCGTCTCGCGAGAGACAGACGTGATTCGCTCGCAGCTCAAGCGCAACGGTGTGACTGTCTTTCAGGGCACCGCTCAATTTGTGGATCCGCACACCCTGGAAGTCCAGGGAGACACCGAGAAAATTACAGTGCGCGGGGATCATATTCTGATCGCCTGCGGCACGCGCCCGGCTCGAGATCCTCAGATTCCATTTGATGACAAACGAATTGTTGATACCGACAGTATTTCCTGCATGGAGGGATTGCCCAGGGAAATTATCGTGGTCGGAGCGGGCGTGGTCGGTCTTGAGTACACCTCATTTTTCGCGGCCTTGGGAATCGAAGTCACATTAATAGACCAGCGTCCCACGATCCTGGATTTCGTCGACCGCGAGATCATGGAAGCCCTGGCCTATCACCTGCGCCAGATGGGCACGACTTTCCGTCTCGGCGAAAAAGTGACACGAGTCGGAATCGATCCCAACCGCGACCGCGTTTTTGCCGAACTTGAAAGCGGAAAGAAAGTACAAGGCGACGCGCTCGTCTACGCGGTTGGCCGCCAAGCAAATGGCGACAGGCTTAATCTCGCGGCTGCGGGTATGGAAGCCGATTCGCGCGGCAAGATCAAAGTCAACGAACATTATCAGACCGCTGTTCCGCACATTTACGCCGCCGGCGACATCATCGGTTTCCCCGCGCTTGCCAGCACTTCCATGGAACAAGGCCGGCTCTCGAGTTGCCATATGTTCGGCGCGCCCTCCGAACATATGTCTGATTTATTTCCGTACGGCATTTACACCATCCCGGAAATTTCCATGGTGGGCCAAAACGAAGAACAGCTCACCGCCGCCAAAATTCCTTACGAAGTGGGCATCGCCAAATACGCCGAACTTGCCAAGAGCATGATGCTGGGCGATGAGACCGGCATGTTGAAACTTCTTTTCGACCGCAATACCCTGAAACTTCTTGGCGTTCACGTTATCGGACAGCGCGCCACCGAAATCATTCACATCGGCCAGTCCGTTCTTTATTACGGCGGCAAAGTTGACTATTTCCGCGATACCGTCTTCAACTATCCAACTCTCGCCGAAGCCTATAAAGTCGCCGCACTCGACGGCCTCAACAAGCTCTAGCCGCGACCCGGCACATTATTCCAGCACGGCCTGACTGGATAATTTTGTCTGTACTTCCGCTATACGGCTCTTTGGTCGGACATGCTAGAATCTTGAAATCCAAGCGGGCAACCTGCCTGCCGTGGGCCTGTAGCCTACGAGTCTGTTGTTGATTCGGCGTTGCTTAGGCCTAAATCAGGCCCTTCGGAAACTCGTTTCTTGTACTCAAGATGTACGCAATTAATGGCGTCGTAAAACCTTCCGCTCCGAAAGCCGGCTGCCACCACCCTTCCCCGCCGGTCCGAACCCTCAGAGAGCCTTTGTGACCACCTCTCCGTGTTAGCTGGCGAGCGACCGAGACAGCCATATCGTTCAGACTCATCAGCAGCGCTTTTCCCCTGTACCCGCAGTTTACCTTCGTTGACTTGTTTTTTTACTAAACCTATGATGTGCGCCAAATGGTGGATCCCGCGCCACTAATCGGCCAGATCATCTCGCACTACCGCATTATCGAGAAGCTCGGTGAGGGCGGCATGGGTGTAGTCTATCGAGCCTATGACGAGCAGCTTCATCGGGACGTTGCACTCAAGGTTCTACCGGTTGACCTATTAGAGGACCCAAAGGCCCGAGCTCGACTCCGACGTGAAGCCCAAACAGCCGCTGCCCTAAACCATCCGAATATTTGCGCTGTCTATGAAGTTGCCGAGGCCAATAGAGTCCTCTATATCGCAATGGAGTTCGTAAAGGGGCGTTCTTTAAAGGAGCTAGCTGCTGCCGGGTTGCCTATAGACACTTGGTTCAAGTACGCGACGCAAATCTCCGAAGCACTGGCCCACGCACACAGCCTTGGCATCCTTCATCGCGACATCAAAACTTCAAATGTAATGATTTCATCGGATGGCCGCGCAAAAGTCGTCGATTTTGGATTAGCCAAACGCTTGCTGGAAAATGCTCCTGAAATTACGAAGTCCAGCTTAACTGTGGAGGACCCCGGCGTGTTCGTCGGGACACTTCCTTATACGGCTCCCGAGATCTTGCAAGGCCATTCACCGGACTCCCGGAGTGACGTGTGGTCATTTGGCGTACTCCTGTTCGAAATGCTTACAGGCCATCGACCTTTTAAAGGCCGCACGGCATATGAAGTTACCTCGGCTATTTTGAATAGCGGGCCTGAAGCCATTCCTTCAAACGCGCCTCCTGGCATCAAAGCTATCATTCAGCGGTGTCTGCGCAAATTACCGAGCGAACGTTTTCAACAAGTCGGAGAGGTCCAGGCGGCGCTGGAGGTTGCGGCATCTAATCCTGACCCAGGAACTGTAGTTGAGCGGGCGGACCGGAAAAGTCACACTCCAGTTAGATCGAAATTGATGATTGCGATTGTCGGCATTCTCATTATCGCCGCCTTCTGGTCTGTATACCGCTATGTCCTCAATCGAACCACGCCGCCTAGACAAGGACAACTAGCGGTTTTGCCCATAAATATGAGTGAAACAGATCCGGCTATGGCAGCGTTTGGAAAAGGTTTAGTGGAGACGGTCACGGCAAGACTGACGCAGCTCACACAGAAACACTCAATTCAGGTTATTCCCACGTCGGCCATTCAATCAAAAGGTATCGGCACCGTGGAGCAGGCGCACAAGGAATTTGGAGCAAATCTGGGTCTCGAACTCAATTTGCAACGTTCTGGAGATCGGATTCGCATCAATTATAATCTCATCGACGCAAACTCCATGCATCAACTTGGAGCAGGCACGGTGACCGGCGAAGTTTCGGATACATTCGTCGTCGAAGACAAGGTATGCGAAGGTGTTGCAAATATCTTAGAAATTCAACTTCAGCCTGCTGAAAAGCGAGTCTTGCTTTCGAACGGGACCTCGCAACCCAGTGCGTACGACTACTACGTGCAAGGCCGCGGATATCTTCAGTCCTTCAACCGCCCGGAGAGTGTGGAAAGTGCGATCTCCGTGTTCAATCATGCTTTGGAACTTGATCAGAATTATGGGCCCGCCTTTGCTGGGCTTGGTCAGGCGTACTGGAAGCAATATCGAATAACGAAAGATGAAAAATGGATCACACGAGCTAAGTACGCATGCCAGCGCGCGGTGGAACTAAATAAAAAGAATCCGGAGGGGTACGTCTGCCTCGGCTCAGTTCTGAACGATACCGGACAGTACGAACAAGCTTTGGAACAGTTTCAGGAGGCCATTCAACTAGACCCCAGTGACGACTACCCCTACATCGGACTTGCCACCAGTTACGAAAAGCTGGGAAAGACACAAGAGGCAGAAGCCACCTACAAGCGCGCCATTCAACTCCGGCCAAGCTATCCTCTCGCTTATAACCGCTTGGGTGAGTTCCAGATGAAGCATGGTCAATATCAGGATGCAGCTGAAATGTTCAAACAAGTGATCGCGTTGGCTCCAGATAGTTTCGCCGGTTACAGCAACTTGGGAGACGCTTATTTGCTCCAAGATCGCTATTCGGAAGCCGTTCCAATGCTTGAGCGATCGATAGCGCTCCGACGAACCGCGGAGACTCTCTCGAACCTGGGCACCGCCTATTTCCAACTGCGTCGATTTGACGACGCAGCCAGAATTTACGAGGAGGCTGTCCAACTAGACGAACACGACTACGAAGTTTGGGGGAATTTAGGCGACGCCTACTATTGGTCTCCGGAACTCAGGCCCAAAGCTCCAGCCGCCTACGAGCGAGCAAGTTCCCTTGCCCTTGCCGCGCTGGCAGTCAACCCTCGGGACATGAATGCGCTTGGTTATGTCGCTGAATATCAAGCCATGCTCGGAAGACGAAAGGAAGCAATGACATATCTCGATCGGTGCCTTCGTCTTAATCCTCAGGATCCAAATTTATTGGTAAATGCAGCGCTGGTATACAACAAATTCGGGGATCAAGACGCCGCCCTCACATGGATTCAAAAGGCTATCGCAGCAGGCTTGCCAAAATCTGTCTTGCACGATTCACCTAATTTCGATAACCTCCACGGCAATTCCCGCTTTATGCAACTAACGAATTGAAAGGAGTCTAAATGATCACTCGTCAAGCTTTGTTGGCGACCGCAGTTGTTGGCGCACTGTCGCTTGTAGGTGGGATTGTTGCTCAAACCAAGAAATCGGTGACGATCACAATTTCCACGACACCAACCGTTAACGTGAGTCAGTCAGCGCAATGCGTCGACGTCGATTCTGTAGCGGGGGCTCCGACCGATACGTTGACGTGGCAGATAGCCTCCGGCGCCTCCGGCGTCACCAATTTTCATATAATTTTCCCCAAGAAATCACCGTTTCAAAATGGGCAAAGATACTTTGATAAAGACCATTCCACTGGGACTCTAAACAATCCTCAGAATGGTGTAGCAGAGGCCTTTGAATACGTCATCTCGGTTGATGGCGGTAAAACTTGCGATCCCCACGTTATTATCATCGGAGGTAGACCCAAGCCTAAGAATTGAGTCTTGTCCTTCCAAGCACTGCTCCCGATAAGGACGTAACCAGGGAATTGTAAATTGTGCCAAGAAACTGGCTGAACTCGGCCACCATGCGATCCCAGTACTGCGGCGGACTCCGTCGCCGTGGGTTCGGTTGGTGTTTCTTTCGCTCAAATTGAGGCTCGTCCGCTCTGCTCACCGGTCGGCTTTTGATTGCGCCTCCATGGAATTCCTCTGGCTACGATCTCGTTCACACTCGCCATCGGGACCAGAACCCGCCGGCCGACTCGGACAGTGCGGATAACTTTCAAAGCAACATACTTGTCCACGGTACGCGGGGAAATGCTCAGCAGGTGAGCCGCCTCGCGGATGGAGACGGCCTGACGTGGCTTCTCGGAGTCAATTCCCCTGAGAGGACCAGAAACCTGTTGGTTGGGAAAATTCCGACTGATTTCCTCCCGAACCGTCGCGCGAACCTCTCGCACGATACCTTCAACAACAGAATCTGCAGACACTTCCTTCCCTTGCACTACAAATCTGATTTCGAGATTCAGCATATTCTCTCCTCCGGTTTTTCGCGGGTCCGTTCGACCAGTAGGGGCGAGCATATAGCCACCACAACCTGGCGGTAGTCATACGGGCAAGACTCCACCGGTCCGAAGCCTCCGAGAGCCTTTGTGACCACCTTGCCATGGCGGCTGGCAGACAGCTGTGGATCCTCCAGCAGAATATTAAGTCCACACAACTAGATCAGTGGTTACAACTCCTGCTGACGTTGGAACCGATAGAGGGCAATCGCTCCCAGCCTCCGACCGCGCTTGCTCTCGCGTGGTGTCGCACTTGCGTTGCCCTGCAGGCCAGTAACTTATCGTGAAAGTACCATTGCTGCTTTTTGTCTCCTACGTCATTTTAGACTGGAGACGTTAGAGTCCCGCGCGGCGAACAACCTGAGGAGCCTTCGATGAGAACGATAATTGCTATCCTGCCCGTCGTTATTACGGGCTGTGCGCAGGCTCACGCGCAGACTCCGTCACAGTCACAGGGTAGTCACCGCCCTAGCGCAACGGAGATTTTTGAGTTGCAAGCCTAATGTGCGGCGTTGGTGGACAAGATGGCCCAGTAAGGCCGTGTCGCCGCGACGAAGCAAAACCTGAATATATTTGAACCGTTGTTCCACCCGGCAAAACCGACCACCACCACCGTCGCCGATGTATACGAGGAGGTCGTCACGGTGGATGGAACAGAGTGTTGGGGCGAAACAAAAAGGATCAGCTGATGAGGAAACAGTTAGCATCCATAGCGTTCGTGTTGTTAGCCGCTGCAAGCAGCGCACAGTCACCGAGAAAGATTGTTACTGGGCGCTTTTCAGTCGTACTCCCTCCGGGAGAATCGAAAGACGAGACGACGACACAAGACTGGTTCTTACTCCCAAGCGCCAAAAAAGAAGTCGAAGTATGGACTCAAGACACGTGCTCGTCGTGCAAGAAAGAGGTCGAACTTTTCCGCAGTTTCGCAAGTATTCAATACAACAAAGTATTTCTCGTTGGATATGGGGATTATCCAGCTTTTTGCACCGATTGTGAACGTCTTGACGTACCGAAACATGAGCCTGGTGTAGTAGTGACGGACGTTAAGAAGGGCGTTCGACATGGACTTGGGTTCATCACCTATAAAGTCACCAAAGACACATCCGACATCGGTCCTGTGGTCGAATATTGGTTTTTCATGTATGACGCAAGATGGGCGCGGCAAATCACCCATGACCCGCCGACCATCAGGGATGCCAAGACACTACGGTATGTGCTAACGGCAATGGGACCAATATACGATGCGCCCACACCGAAAGAAGTTAGCGACTTCTTTGACTCATTCACTTTGCTAAAGTGAACTATCTCCCGTACGATGTAATGGTGTGGATCGGCACATAATTCGCAGCCCAAAGACCATCAGAGCCGATTTGTACAATCGTGAACACTCCCTGCCGCCATTCCTGATTCGCACGCTATCGTGCAATTCGATCATGTTCTGCTCCCCTGTGTGCGTTGCGTTATACAGCGCGGACCAGCACGTGCAGGCCGCGCCGTGCACAAAAGGCGGGTGCGCTTTGAGGCACACAGGCGGACAAAGCAGGGGCCAGCGAGCTAGAATTTTGCAACCGTAACTTGCAGCACCGGAGGAGAAGTCCAATTTACGGTGGATTCAAGACTTGAAATGCGGTTTGTTCTATGACACAGCCTGCTTGGGGATGACGGATGACCCGCTGTGCTACTTGCAACACGCTCATGTTTCGTGGCTACCGTTCCGGCTCTGACCGCTACTGCTCACTTCCCTGTTTCACTGCGAGTTCGGTTGGAAATTTCTGCCCCGAATGTCTCGAAGCAACAACGCCCGACTCTCCCGGCAACACCGTCACCGTCAACACAATTGGCTCTCGGCTTTACTTCGCCGCCGATCGATGCCCGAAATGCCATTCGGTCGTTCAGCGCAAGGCTTTTTGTGTCTTGTGGATTCCGATCATTCCACTATCACGGTATCGCGTCATCTACTCTAGTACCAAAAGATATGTAGGCCGTTTCCTGCGCTGAAATCATGCTCGTCGGCTCCGACATATCGGCTCGGTGTGAGGATAACTGTCCGGATCGATCTCGTTGTATCATAGCGCCTTCTTGCTAGTAATGACTCGACTCGACAATTATCTATAATGAGTACTGCGTATCATGCTAAATACTTTGCCTTCGAACTTACAAAGCGATGTGCTTCGGACAGTATGGAGAAGCTCGCCGCCTCTCTGGCCGATGCGCAGGTAGATCTAAATCCCCATCAGGTGGAAGCGGCGCTTTTCGCTTTTCGCTCTCCGCTTTCCAAGGGCGCGATCCTCGCCGACGAAGTTGGTCTGGGAAAGACGATTGAGGCCGGGATACTCCTGTCTCAGCGATGGGCTGAACGCAAACGGAAGATTCTCATCGTCGTCCCCGCCAGCCTCCGCAACCAGTGGCATCAGGAGCTTTCGGACAAGTTCTTCTTGCCCTCGGTGATCTTAGAGACCAAGACCTTCAACGAACAGATTCGACAAGGAAACCTAAATCCGTTTAACCGCTCCGAGATCGTCATCTGTTCGTACCAGTTCGCACGCTCCAAGGAGCCGTACATTCGGCAGGTCGGATGGAATCTCGCCGTCATTGACGAAGCGCATCGACTCCGCAATGTCTACAAACCCACAAACAAGATCGGAAATGCTATCAAAGGTGCTCTCGCTCCATTCGACAAATTACTCTTGACCGCAACGCCGCTCCAGAACTCGCTCCTCGAACTCTTCGGGTTGGTCAGCATCATTGACGAGCACATCTTTGGAGACATCAAGAGCTTTCGCAGCCAGTTCTCACGCTTGGAGACCGATGGAGACTTCATATCTTTACGCGAGCGCTTAAAGCCGATCTGCCAACGAACACTGCGGAGGCAGGTGCTCGAATATATCCCGTTTACCAACCGCATTGCTTTAGTCGAAGAGTTCATCCCAAGTGAGCCCGAGCAAAAGCTTTACAATCTCGTCTCCGATTACCTGCAACGTCAGAACCTATACGCCCTTCCAGCAAGCCAGCGTCAGTTGATGACCCTCATTCTCAGACGCCTCTTGGCTTCGTCGACGTTCGCAATTGCCGGAACTCTGAAGGGACTGGCGGACAAGCTGGAAAAGGCTACCGCGGCTCAAAAAACGGTCGTCGAGCCACCAAATGAGATCGCTGAGACCTTCGAAAGCTTCGAAGAACTTGAAGATGAATGGGAAGGGGAGGAGGACAGGGGCGAGACCGACAAGAAATCTGATCCGCGGATACTCAACCCCGAACAACTAGAAAGGGTGGCGGAAGAGATTCAGTCGCTGCGGCTCTTTACTGAGCTGGCAAACTCGATTGCCAAGAACTCCAAAGGCGAAAGGCTCCAAACAGCACTGAAAAGAGGGCTTGCAGAAGCAAAGAGTAAGGGTGGACGCGAGAAGGCAATCATATTCACGGAGTCGACCCGAACTCAGGAGTACGTCCGCTCCATTCTTGAGGCAATACCCCATTACAAAGGCAAGGTTGTCCTGTTCAACGGCTCAAACAACGACCCCAATTCGAAAGAAATTTATCAGAACTGGCTGAAGAAGCACGAAGGCACCGACCACATCACGCGCTCCAAGACCGCCGACACGCGGGCTGCGTTGGTCGAATATTTCCACGATGAAGCGATAATCATGATTGCCACTGAGGCTGCCGCAGAAGGGATCAACCTTCAGTTCTGCTCGTTAGTTATCAACTACGACCTGCCGTGGAACCCTCAGCGGATCGAGCAGCGCATAGGACGCTGCCACCGCTACGGTCAAAAACATGACGTTGTAGTCGTCAATTTCCTGAATAAAAAGAACGCTGCCGACCAACGGGTCTATCAGCTTCTCGACGAAAAGTTTAAGCTCTTTAGCGGTGTCTTCGGATCAAGTGACGAAGTGCTTGGCAGCATCGGGTCGGGAATCGACTTCGAAAAGCGCATCGCCGACATCTACCAGAAATGTCGAACTGAGGAGCAAATCCAGTTCAATTTCGACGAGCTACAGGGCGAGATGGAGCTACAGATTGACGAACGTATCAAGCAAACTCGCCAGAAGCTTCTTGAAAACTTCGATGAAGAGGTTCACGAGAAACTTAGGATTAATCAGCGTGAAAGCAACGAGGTCAAGAGCAAGTTCGACCACTGGCTCTGGGAACTGACACGGTTCTATCTTCAACCCTACGCCAAGTTCGAGGATGGGCAAACCGGATTCACTCTTATCAAGAACCCTTTTCCCGAAGAGCAGATTCACGCCGGCCCATATCGTGGCGGACAGAATGTCGATGATGCGAATCGCTATCGTCCGGGCCACCCACTCGCACAGAAGATCATCGAGCAATGCAAAGCTTTCACGCCCGATCCGCAGTGTTTGTGTTTTGATTATTCCCATGCGGGCAAGAAAATTTCCATCCTTGAACCGCTGGTCGGGAAGAGCGGCTACATGAGCGTCGTGAGCCAGACGGTGACGGCTCTAGAAACAGAGGATTTCGTCCTTCTGAGCGGCGTGACCGATGACGGCACGATTGTGGACGTTGAGCAGTGCCGACGCTTCTTTTCGCTGAAAGCAGCCGAGACTCCTATCGATGGAAACTCGGTACCAGCAGGTTTGCAACCTGCACTGGACGAAGGCTTACAGCGGCAGACGAACGAACTACTTGCGACCTTGACTGAACGAAATGCTTCTTTTTTTGAGTTGGAGTTGGATAAGCTTGATCGCTGGTCAGACGATCTCAAGGTTGGGCTGGAGTATGAGTTAAAGGAACTCGATAGGCAGATCCGTGAGGCAAGGCGATCCGCACAGATCGCAGCCGCCTTGGCTGAAAAGCTCTCAATTCAGAAGCAAGTGCAGGAGCTTGAGGGGGCGCGCACTCGCAAACGGCGGGAACTCTTTGATGCGCAAGACAGAGTCGATAAACAAAGGCAAGACCTGATCGAGACAATTGAGAAAAAGCTCCAGCAGGACAGGAAAGCCACCCCGGTTTTTACGCTGCGCTGGTCACTAGCTTAGGAATGGATTGAGCAGAGGCCATGAATAAAACAACAAAGCTCGAACTTACATGGATTGGCAAGGAAAAGCGCCCACGACTAGAGCCGCGCATCCTGCTGGAGGATGCGTCGAAGTCCTACCATGCGAAGATTCGTGTGTCGCAAGACGACATTTTCGACAACCACTTGATCTTTGGGGATAACTTGCTCGCCCTGAAGGCGCTAGGACAGGAATACGCTGGCAAAATCAAGTGCGTTTTTATTGATCCGCCCTACAACACTGGCTCCGCATTCACGCACTTTGATGACGGCATTGAGCATTCGCTTTGGCTCTCGCTCATGCGGGATCGTGTTGAAATTCTTCGGCAATTGCTATCCGACGATGGCTCCCTCTGGATCACAATTGATGACAACGAATGCCACTATTTGAAAGTGGTTTGTGATGAACTTTTCGGGAGAGCGAATTTTGTTAGCTCTTTTGCTTGGGAGAAAGATCAAGCCCGTCACAATGATGCTCTAATCTCCAGTGCGCACGATCACGTTTTGCTATACGCGAAGAATGCCAGCATGTGGCGAGGCGTGCGGAACTTGCAGCCTCGAGAGGATGGGGGCAATGCCAGATACAAAAACCCCGATAAAGATCCGAACGGTGCGTGGCTTCAGGGAGCATGCAGCACAGCGAAGAGCGGCAGTGAAAAGAACAGATTCCCTGTGAAGCTCCCATCAGGCCGTTCTATAGTGCCGCCACCCGGAAACTATTGGCGATTTTCCGAAGAAACCCTAAAGAAAGCGATTGCTGAAAATCGAGTCTACTTTGGCAAGGACGGCGACAGATTGCCCATCATCAAAAGCTACCTAATTGAAGTCCAAGCTGGATTCGTTCCCAAAACGTGGTGGCCCGCTGATGAAGTTGGCTCGAACCAGTCGGCAAGAAGAGATCACTTGAGAAAACTATTGTCGGGTGTGGAGCCGTTCGCAACGCCGAAACCAGAGGCATTACTCCATCGGATCATTCACATTGCAACCAACAGGGGAGATTTGGTTCTAGATTCTTTTGCAGGTTCAGGAACCACGGGTGCGGTGGCTCAGAAGATGGGCCGGCGCTGGATCATGGTCGAACTAGGTGAGCACTGTCATACACACATAATCCCAAGACTGCAAAAAGTCATCGACGGCGTTGATTTGGGCGGCATAACTGAGGTCGCGAACTGGAAGGGCGGCGGTGGTTTCCGTTATTACCGCCTTGCTCCGTCGCTGCTCGAAAAAGACAGGTTCGGAAACTGGGTTATCAGTAAACAGTACAACGCAACCATGCTTGCGGAGGCCATGTGCAAATTCGAAGGCTTCACATATGCGCCTAGCGACACGCAGTACTGGATGCACGGACATTCGACGGAGCAAGACTTTATCTATGTAACGACTCAGACCCTTGCACGAGAGCAGTTGGAGAAGCTAAGCGACGACGTTGGCGAGAACCGGTCATTGCTGGTCTGCTGTTCGGCTTTTCGGGTCAGGGATGTTTCACAATTCCCGAATTTAACGATTAAGAAAATCCCCAAGATCGTTTTGAATCGCTGCGAGTGGGACCGAGATGACTACAGCCTGGAGATCAAGAATCTATCAGAAGCATCCCCACCCCCCGAACCCACTCCGGGCACTTCGACCAACGGACGAAGGAAGACCACGAAGGGTTCCATGAATTTGTTCGAGGCGGCTGCCGAGGGGAGCCATAGTTGATGAACTCCGACGTCAACGCTATCGCAAACCGCCTCAGCCTCCGAGCACCGCAAAGGGACTCCCTTGAGATTCTGGCGAGAGTCACAGAATTGCTGGCGTTGGACAGAGTCGTCTCAGGCTCTTTACAACTGGACATCAGCAATGCGCTTGATACGCTCCAGTCGGAATTCAAGACCGTCGCCGATTTCGAGCGGGTTTTTCCTTCACTCTGCTTTGCGTTGGCAACAGGCGTGGGCAAGACCCGGCTGATGGGAGCATTCATTACATACCTGTTCCGACAGAGATTGAGCCGGCATTTCTTTCTTCTTGCACCGAATTTAACTATCTACAACAAGCTCGTCACCGATTTCACTCCCAACACGCCGAAGTATGTGTTCGAGGGAATAGCCGAGTTCGCAACGAATCCACCGGAGTTAATCACCGGAGACAACTACGATAGCGGTCGTGGCGTTCGAAGCGAGGAAGCCGTTCAAGCTCGAATGTTTGATACGAGCCCGATCCATATCAATATTTTCAACATCTCCAAGATCAACAGCGAAGTTCGGGGCGATAAAGCACCCCGGATCAAGCGACTGAGCGAGTACATCGGACAGAGCTACTTCGATTATTTGGCAGGTCTTCACGACCTAGTACTGCTGATGGACGAATCGCACCGCTACCGGGCGAGTGCTGGCGTGAAAGCCATCAACGAACTGAAACCCATCATCGGATTAGAACTTACGGCCACCCCTCAGGTGGAGCTTGCCGGGAAGGCTGAGCCATTCAGAAACGTAATTTATAGCTACCCACTCTCGGCTGCGATGAAGGATGGATTCGTCAAAGAACCTGCCGTGGCAACACGAGAGAACTTCGACATCAAGAACTACGACGAGGCTGGTCTCGAAAAATTAAAACTCGAGGATGGTATTCGTGTCCATGAAAACAGCAAGGTCGAATTAGAAGTCTTTGCCAGAGATAACGGTAGGGCCATCGTGAAGCCGTTCATGCTCATTGTTGCCAAAGATACCGATCATGCCAACAAGCTCTTAAAGGACATCGAAGACGACTCGTTCTTCGGAGGTCGATATAAAGGTAAGGTCATTACGGTTCATTCCAATCTGCGTGGCGAGGAGAAAGACGAAACGGTTCAGCAGCTTCTTTCCGTTGAGAGTCGGGACAATCCCACGGAGATCGTCATCCACGTCAACATGCTGAAAGAGGGTTGGGACGTGACTAACCTTTACACTATCGTCCCCCTGCGGGCGGCGAACTCCAAGACGTTGGTCGAACAGTCAATCGGGAGAGGACTGAGGCTGCCCTATGGCAAAAGAGTTGGTGTTGCGGCGGTAGATCGCCTCACAATCGTTTCGCACGACCGTTTCCAAGAAATCATTGATGAAGCGAACAAAACAGACTCGATCATAAGAACCGGAGTCGTGATTGGTCGTGACATCCCGGACAGCGATCTGAAAGTGGTCGAAGTCGCTCCGGTAATGCTCGGAAAGGTAACAGGAGATGGTTCTCAACCTAAACAGAAGCCGCTGTTCAGTACGGAAAAAGAGAAGGAAGTCGCAAGAGCAACTCTGGAGGCTATCAAGCAGTTCGAAAGGCTCCCTACTTCGAGCGGATTGAAATCCACTGACACTCTCAAGACGCTCGTGGAAAGAGTTCAATTGTCGATTGCTCCAGCGCAGGGCGAACTTGCGGGAGTAACGGAACTAGTCAATGTTGCGGAAGTTGTGGCGAAGACTGTCGACCTGTACATCGAGAATACTATCGACATACCTAAAATTGTCATTTTGCCGAAAGGGACCGTCACAGCGGGCTATCGGGACTTCGATCTTGACCTGAAGGGAGTGCATCTCCAGCCGGTTGCGAAGGACATTCTGATCGCTCACCTGAATGACCATGTCCAATACCGCCTAATCAGCGGCGACGGCATCATTCCAGAGGAGAGACTGGAAGACTATCTCGTTAGAGGGCTCGTCGATTTCGATGACGTAAATTATGACGAGCACGCCGACCTTCTCTACAGACTTGCAGGAGACATGGTGAAACATCTTCACTCATACCTGCCCAGCGAGGATGATGTCAGGAATGTGCTGCAATACCATCAGACTCCCCTGGTAAACATCGTTCACTCGCAAATGCAGGATCACTACGAAGAAAAGGCGGACGAGTACGAAGCGCACGTCACAAAGGGTTTCACAACGCTGCGACCCGGCAGCTATTCGATTCCGGTTGGTGAGCAACCCCGAGACGTTCGAGTTCCAGTGGAAGAGAAGCTGCTGATCCGTGGCATGCTCTTCGGTGGATTCAAAAAATGCCTGTATCCAGCTCAGCGGTTCCAGTCCGACACTGAACGCCGCTTTGCCGTTCTGCTCGAAAATGATGCCAACGTCGTGAAGTGGTTTAAGCCGGGAAAGCAAGCTTTCCAGATTTACCTGAAGGGTGATACCCAGTACGAACCCGATTTCGTGGTCGAGACCAAGACGGCGAAGCTAATCTGCGAGACCAAGGCGAAGAAGGATGTTGAGGCCCTCGATGTCCAAAACAAAGCGAAGGCTGCGGTGAAGTGGTGCGATTATGCAACCATCCATGAGAAACAAGTCGGCGGTAAGCCGTGGGCGTACCTGCTCATCCCGCACGATGCCGTAAACGAAGCGAAGACAACTCAAGGGCTTGCGGCAGCGTTTACGCTGAAGCCAGAGAATCCTGCCGTTAAGGTTTAGTTAGCGGAGCGATTCTGCAGTGTTTCGAGAAGTCTGACGAGTGCCAAAGTGTCCTGACCGCAGTAGTCTAGGAGTGCCTGCCGTTTCGCTTGGCGCTCAGCTTCACGCACCCTCCCGCCAATTATCGTTTCCCAAGCTAATCCGGCACTCCGGCCGTTCGGTACTTCCATCCCTGCGTAGGTCATTTCCGGCACGAGAGTAGGAAGAACGGCTTTCAGAGAGAACGAGCTCCCGAATCCCGGATGGTACACATGATTGCGTACTACTGGAAGCAGGTCCCACAGACGGCCCTGAATATCTCTGATGCGTTGAGTGAATTCAAGCAGCCAACCCGCAAGGTCCCAGAGCCGTTCGGATTCGAATTGCTGGTTGTACACAACGATGCTGCCGTGTTTTCCGAGAGCCTCGCACAGCGAAGAGATAAAGGCCCTACGAGGATCGCCGCCCTCCGTAGCCAGAAATTCCAAGTGTTCAGGTGCCGCCCCCCGTTGTTTTTGCACGTGTACCGACCATTGAAAAGCCAGGTGGTCGTAAGGATGCATACCGGGAAATCGTGGGATCGCTGGATTGACGGTCTCAAAATCCATGAAGTAGAGCGGGTAGCTAAGTGATTCAAATTCGGTCTTCAGCTCTTCACTAAACCACGGCTGCCCAGTTTGTATCGCCGTGCAGGCACGACGCTGAAACTTGCCTAACTCAAAATCAGCAGGTATGTCGTGGATGGACTCGATCCCCATTTGCTCAAGCTGCTCGATTGTGCTGGCATTGAGTCTAGGAATGTAGCCGATGTAATCTTTCGGCTTCTCGTGATTGCAGTGAAGAAAGAATTCGCAAACGACCGGATTGATGCAATGCGGGCCCGTAGGGACATCTGGAGATGCAGGCTTGGAGAGAATACGGAATTGTGATCGAAGCTGCAAGACAAGCGCGGGTTGCAGGTTCCTCACTCTCTCTGTGAGATTTAGAAATAGGAAGAACTGGCGGGGATCAACTGTGCTTCCGACAAGCGCGTAATTTCGATTTATGTGAGCTAGCCACGCCGAGGCCAGCCTCACTTCGGAGCGAGAAAGCACATAGCTCTGGATCGCCAAGTCTTCCAAATGGTGCTCTTTCAAATCGGCTGAGGATTTTACTTCCACCAGACGCCAATGGTCTTCCTTCCGGCGTTGCAGAATATCTGCCTTTACGATTACGTCCTGATGTTCAAACACAGCTTCAAAAATGGCAGGCACTTCTTGATTCATGATTAACTCTCGGGTTTTGCGGATTGCCTCGTCCAACCCGTCCGAGGCATCAACCTCCACGCCACCCGGAAACAACTGACGGGCGAGTAGTCCAACTTCTCTCCCCTGTTCGATGATGGCTTCATCCGCACCGTTCGACTGTGCTCCCAATTGCGGCTCATGAACAAGAAGGTAGAGCCGTTTGAGGCACTGCACGCCTGCCATGAACTTGGATTTAGAAATCTTCATCGCGTGCGATGTTGGTCTCAACTTCGCTTAGTTTAATCGGACGGCATCCGTGATTCTATTCTGCCAGCCTTCAGTCGACAGTCAGTTTCTCAACCAAGGGACCTTCAGGGCCGATGGCATCGAAGCGGTAGAACACTACTTGATCACCCAAATGCCGAAATTTCTGCCGTGCCAGTTGGAGTAGTTTCTCATCACAGGTGGAGATGATGAACTGGCGCTTTCCCACATCTGATTCGAGCAAGCCGACGATCAAATCGAGGAAAGCATAGGTATTTAGGTCGTCAAAATGGGTGACAGGGTCATCCATGAATACGGGAGCGAAGCCGGACCAGGTCTGGGAAATACATGCGGTCAGAAACAGACCGAGCAAAAGCGTCTGCTGTTGGGACTGACTAAAATAGTCGGTTGGGCGCAACACCTCACCATTACGTTTAACTCGAACGCTGATTGTTGACTCGCGGCTCTCAATTTCAATATCGTCGAAACCGTAAACAGAACGGAGCCGTCGCTGAATGACTGACGTGCGTGGACCATACTCGCTTGTAAAATTAGAAATAGCTTCATTCTGCTGCGAGGACACCAACCGGGACAGTTTGGAAAAATAAGCCAGCCAAGGCTTATGTTGGTCGCGCTTCCGTGTAGCAGTCTTGACCGCCTTTTCCTTGGTCCGGATTTTTTGTTGTAATGTAGTCAGCGCCGCAGCGGTCGTCGCCGCATCAATAGCGAGTTCAAGACTTGAAATCGAATCTCGCAAAGCGAGGAGCTGCGCCTGTTGGCGTGACTCTTCAGCAATTAAGGTAAGAAGTTTCTCTTCACTGGCATCCGTCGGTAGATTTGATTCATGGAGCCGCGCCGTAATTTGCGTCACTGTCTTTTGGGTGTTCGCGAGCTGGACGCGCAACCCCTGGAGCTGCGCTTTCGTCGACGTGGATTCCTGCCGGAGGGCGATTATCTCTGTCTTTTTTTCTGCAACCTCCGTTTGGGCTGTAGCCGCTTCGCCTTTAAAAGTGGCTAGGCTAGCGAGATTTAGATGGCCGTCGCGAGCAATTTGTTCGTCGTCGGTGTCAAAGGCGATTTGGGTCAATCGGGGATCGTTTTGTAGACGACTGATTTCCTCCTGTTGGCGTGCAAGCCACGCCTTCCGGTCATTCACATCAGCGATTCCACTGGCCAAGAGATTCTTGGCGTCGGTAAGCCGTGTGCGGCTCTCGCCCATTACCGCATCCGTCTCTTGGAGCCGCTGATTCAGCTCGACGATCTCGTGTTGGGCTCGGTTTAGCCGCGCATGAAGCTGCTTCGCCGTGGTTTGCGAAGATTCTTGGACGATGATGCCTAGAGCCGCCGCGGAATTGGCGTACTGACCTATCTCGGCGTCAAGCCTAGCGCGTTCGTTTTTCAAGATGGCAATTTGAGCCTCGAACGCCTGCTGCCTTTGCTTATTGCCTGCAACTTGCTCGGTCAACTGTATCGACTTGTCACGCACCGCCGTTAGGTCAGCCCGCGCGCTACTCGCCGCGTCCGCAGCGAGATGCTCTTGGATGCGCTGGAAAAGTTTATCCTTTGAACCATGATCTTCGCCGCACAGCGGACAAGTACCGGTGCGGATGTGCCCCTGCAATTGAGACAACAAAGCCTTAAGTTCAGACTGGCTTTTATCGACCTCAGCAATTTGACGAGACAGGCGTGCCTCCTCAGAAGTAACCGCGGTAAGCTGCGGTGAAATTTCTCGCTCTTCAGAGCGCAACAACTCCAAAGAGTTCAGAACGACTTGTTCTGATTCAGCGACAGAGGCGAGGCTAGTTCGGTTCGTTTGCCAAGAGCCGATTGATTCGATCAAATTCTGCACCAGGTCAATCTCTACGCGTTTAGCTTTCAGTTGGTCGGTTGCCTGTGCCGCCTGATTGTCGTGGGTTCGCAGATCGGAGGAGGCCTTTTGTTCAGCGGCGCGGAGTTGCGCAACGGTATCTGTCACACGGTTCAATTCGTCGCTAAGACTTCGGTATCCTTGTATGAGGCTTGTATATGCAGGTTTCGTCGTGCGAACCCACTCAAGGAGCGCAGTCCTCGCTTGCGCTTCAATAAGCTTTGCATTCATTTCGACCAAACGTCGCTCAGCACGCTGGAGTGCCAATTCGGCGGCGACCCGCTTTTCCTCAGACGCGGCGAGCGCCAGTTCTTTTGATGCGATCTCCGGTTGTATGCTGAAGAGGGCGGTCCGCATCTTCGGCAAGCTCGAAACTTCCTTGGCTAGAACAGAAAGTCGCTGGCTTCGATTTTGACTTTCCCCGTGGCGGGCCTCAATAGAAGCCCGCCAGCCACGCATAATCGCGGCGTCGGGCCGTCCAGATTCCACGCCGAATCCTGCGGCGACCATCCTAGTGTGTAAGTCATCGAATTGCGCATCCAGGATCTCGATGTTGGCGCCTGCTTTCGTTGATTGGCGAAGTCGTTCCAGCTCCTTCCTCTCATCGACGATCTGTTTCGAAAGTTCTTTGATTTCCTTGTTCGTCTCCGTGATAACCGCCTCGATAACCTCGCGGACCTTGCTCGTCTTGTTTATGGCATAGGTGTAATCTTGAAACGCGAGCATCCGGGAAACAATCTCTGCAGAGAGACAACAATCATGCTGAAAATTCTTAGTGAGTTCCTGTTGTTCCTGATTGAAGAGATGCGTGGCCCGGAAAAGATTAACAAAGTTTTCGAGACGGTCAGCGGCTGGTATGTCGCGCCCGGTTAGTTCTGCCAAAATGGTTTTGCGATCGGTGGCCCGGCCGTCCAGCAGGGGCTGTTTCCGAGCACTCACGCTCCGCATAATCTCCCGGACGACGCGATTACATTGAAAGGAGAGCGACACAACGCTTTCCCCAGACCCGGTGTCGAGATGCTCCGCCGTCTTCGTGAAATGCGCTTCGCTAGAAGAATCGATTCGACCGATCCCACCGGTTATTGCGAAATCGACGGCGTCGAAAAACGACGTCTTACCGAACCCGTTTGGGCCATAGAGAATAGTGACATCAGCGCCAAGAGCGAAAGTCTGAGGCTTTCGGTAGGCCCGAAAATTCTTGATTGTTACGGTTTCAAGTCGGACAGATTCTGTGCTCCCGTCCGATTGCGCAACTGGAGCGTTAGGGACTGACTTGAGTTCTTTCGGTTCGCCAAATTCTCCATTGAGGCAATCCTCAACAATGCGTTCGGGACCGCGTTCACGCTGGACAGCAACATATCTTGCTAGAACAAGCGGAACTCCGCACTGTCTCAGGAATGTCTGTGCCGACGCCGGTCTGAGGCTTTTACCAATTAGCGGCGTGAGCGGAAGAAATGGAAGACGAGCAAGCGACGTACCAAGGGGAGACGTAAGGGGAATAACAAACTTGCGGCAGAAAAAGACATCGGTTTCGACGGTAGAGCAGAACTGATCGAGGTTGGAAGCACCTGGCTGGACGCAAAACACGAACGCGAGATCGAGGGCATCCCACGCACCCCTTCGTTCCTTGAAATAGGTTTTGAACCTCCCGTATAACGCTTGAAAGTTCTTAGCCATGTCGCCATTGGAAAACGCAAACCCTGCCATAACATGCTTTGTCTGCATCAGCAGAAGCGGCTCGTGTATAGAATCAACTGACTCGACGGTTAGTTGTGAGTCGGGCAAAACGCCTGCCAGATAGGTCCGAAGCGTGTCGGCAGACGGATCACGCTTATCTCGCGAGTTCGGCATCGATTGCTCCTGGGACGGCGGCCACGGTGGCCGTTTGCTGGAAAATATCTAACAAATTTCGATACCCGAGATGCAATAAGCCGGTCGCCGGGTCGGTGATATTGCGCTCTTGGCCCAAATGCCGGCTTTCCGGTTGCAAGAAGCTACCAAACCTCCGCAGCCACGGATTGTTGTCCGGGTCGCGGGAGACAAGAAGGGTCTGACGTCTTGGCGGAGGCAATAGTCCCCGAGAATGTTTCAGGCACTCCTCGTGTGACTCGCCACGTATGGCCAGGAGATCGACCGTCTGGTGGTTCATCACGACGGAGGCATGGGCAGAATCGTCACCAAGCGTTGGAGCGGAAGAACCAAGGCAGACAATATCCAGTGTATGCACGAGATGCTCCAACGCATAAGACTCTGTCTGATCCCAATCGTCAGCATATTTTGCTTTTGATTCCTGAGCCGCTAATTTCATGGCGTGGGCAGCCGATTGGGGCGAGATCTGGCGCAATGCTACTACGGTTTGCTCGTGTGTAGCGTTCGTTGGCGTGGCCAGCGGCACATCGGGATAAGTGACGCTTAAACCGGGAAGCTCATCCAGCTCATCATTCAACCATTTGATGCATGCGGCGACGGAATCAGATGGAACGCGTCGGTCATTCGTGCCGCCCAGCGGAAAAACGAAGGCGTTTTCGACGGCAATAGTCCTTCCGGCAGCCCCGGCGTTGAGGGAGTTGGGATTTACTTGCAGAAAGGAATGGATGCAAGCGCCGCGCTCCCGGAATACAAAATCGCGATAGGCAGATAGCAGCGTGCTTGAACGAAACCGTGGCCCTCCGTTTGAGAACGTCGGGCTGCAGTCCGGTTGCGTAAAAAGGGTCTGCGGAGGGAATACCAGGCTGGAGCTGCCAAATGTTTTGGCCTTACCAGGCTTGGGTTTACCCGCGCCGTTTGCGAACAGCAAACAAGCTCGGTCACGCCGGACACTCGGCATGATGTTTTGATCGAAGAATCTGCTCACCTCCGTCAGGAAGGTGTCATGCGATGGCTTCGGATTGCTCTGAACGACAAAAAACCATGATAGTGAGAGCTCAGCCTGGGCTTGGGCCGCCTGCCCCTGCAAGTCTTGCAAGACCCATTGCCAAACTTTCTTATTATCGACCGTCGCAATCCAGTCGAAGCAGACGAGCGAGCAAAAGCGGTATTTCGTTTGGTTATCGAACGAACCACTAAATGTAAAGACTGAGTTGCCGCGAAACATATGTTGGTAATGAATATTTAGTTCGGGCCACGCGGGAAATAGTTTGGGCTGGAGCCAGCGCTCGATGGTTCCATCCCCAGCCTTCACCCAGGTAATTCCGCAGTTGATCCATGCATTATCGGGAACACGATCTAAGCTGTTGTAGGCTAAATCTAGATGGGTGCCTGGCATGTTGGCGAGCGTTGCGAACTCCAACTTGGAAAGAGCGTCAGTTCCCCCGATGACGATTGTGCCATTTGGCCATTCGGGCGCTCGGAGTGCAACTTCTACCAGCTCTACCCCTTCCGGACAGGGGATACTATATTCGGGGAAAATGGTGAAATGTGTCTTGGATGCGCCGTGTCGCGCCGCCCGCGACACAACTAGAGTTTCAGAGATCATGGCCAACTGCTGCGGCTTTGCTTGCGTGGTGCACCGATAAGGCTCGACTGCCGTCAGAGAAAGATACGGCTGAACAATGACCATTCCGACGCGATCACTTGGAAGTGTAACGTTACGCGATGACAGATCAACTGTTTCGATATGGACCATTGGATACCTCTGACTTATCCGCAGAAACCAACCGGGTCCAAATTGGAGCCTGGTCGGTCTGTATTTCCTGCCGATTTGTATAGCTTAACGGAGCATCCTCCTCTGACCATAATTTATTAAAGGTATCTTAATGATTCAGTTAGAGAGGTTTTTATGATCGAAGTGCCGGTGTTCGTGTTCTCGAGGTTTGCTCGACTGGGGGTTCAGTGCTCGGCACTCATCACCAGCTAGAATTTGGCCATGCATCTCGGTGCCAAATCTCGCGTTAAGATTAGTCGGAAGGCGTGGCCGCGTGTAGACTCTGCAGACTAGGGAGTGGGCGAGCGATCTCACTGTCGAGGGCAAAATGAGAGCGATTAAGCTGCTACGCGGCGTTTCTCTCGTGCTAATTATTCTCGTACCTAGAGTTGTGATTCGAAACGCCGTCCCCACGAATATGAATCGCGCCAGGAATTCCGTCTCGCATACGGATTGCTCGTGGCCCTTGCCGTTCCTTCCGAGCGACGCTGACCGGGGTGGCCCCGTGGCGTTTGAAAATGTCCTTCACAGCTTTGTGCGCCAAGAGGACAGGTGCTATCGACATGCTGCGGGATGGAAGCAAGATGACCAAATCCGGGACACAGGACCTTTTATCGATGGGCAGTCATATGGTACTCACCGTGCGGTCAGGACGTATTACTCTCCGGAAATATGGACTTGGCTAAATAACGGCGGCGACATTCCGGATGGAGCCACAATCGTGAAAGAGATGTACGAGGCCCCGGCGCGTCAAGACCGAGATCAAAATGTCATAGGCTTGGCAATCATGGTTAGAGACCAAAAGGGCGCTTGGGATGGATGGTTTTGGAGCGACGGCGAGCCCTCCGTCGAGCCCGGCGACATGCATGCATTCGATTATTACCCGAACGCTGGTTTTGGTTTATATTGCGTCAACTGCCATTCCTCAGCCGAAAAATCAGCTCAGACATATGCTGCCCTTCGTAATATCAACGGTGATCCAATTTCTTACAATCCGACGATGGTTCCCAACCTGGTGGTCACCCAACGAGTACCAAAGATTGCTTTTCTACCACAATTATTGAGCCGACAGTCTGATACAAAACTGGAAGGGATCAACTCAGATCTAGCGGATATTCATGAACGAATTTCGAGCCTTGCGCACGAGCCCGAAACAGCCCGGCCCCCTTCTGCATCGGTGTACAACAACCTGCCCCCTTCTGCATCAGTGTACAATAAAATTATTCGATCAGAATTTGCCCCGCCTCCCAGCCATCAATTTCAGATGGAGTGGAACGACAATGTAACTCAAGGCTCGCGGCCAAATGGCCAAAAGGACTTTCTTACGTCGAATCAGTGCATCGGCTGCCATGACGCCACCCAAAGTAACCCTTCCATTCCGAACATGGTCTATCCTCAGATCTATCAAGCAGAGTCAAACAAAGTCGAAGAGACTGAGGTCGATCTGAATCTTTCTCCATACAGCGAATGGCGCGCATCTTTGATGGGGCTCGCCGGCAGAGACCCTGTTTTCTACGCGCAATTGGAAAGCGAAGAAGCATTGCATCCCGAGTTGAGAGAGCTGACCGACAATGCGTGCCTCAGTTGTCATGCTGTCATGGGGCAACGCCAATACCGAAAAGATCACGACGACAACATGCTGTTCGTCAAGGACTTGGTTAACGTTTCGGGTTTAGACCCAAATGCCAAATACGGCGCACTGGCTCGTGACGGAGTTTCTTGTTTGGTCTGTCACCGGATTCTTCCAGATGGTTTGGGTAAACCTGAAACGTTTACAGGCCGATTTAAACTTTCCCCTTCCGACGATGGGTCGATATTTGGTCCATTTACTGACGTTGTTACCACTCCGATGAAGAACGCGTTGGGCCTGACACCAATGAGGGGCGACCAAATCAAGTCTGCAAAATTGTGCGGATCATGTCACACGATCATTTTGCCCGCACTAATTCGAGGGGAGAAATATGATAGCAATCCCTATGACGATCCCCAGCAGAAAAGCGTGCATGAGCAGGACACGTACCTCGAATGGCTCAATAGTAACTTTCAAAATGAAATCGAACCAATCGAGGGTCTAAAAGCCAGGACGTGTCAGGACTGCCATATGCCAACAACATACGCCGGGAATCAACTCGCTTTCAAAATTGCGAACATCGAGGATGAGACTTTCCCCGCACTGGATAACCGAATACAGGATACGGAGATTCATTTGAGAGTGCGCGGGATAGAGCGAGAGGAACCTTATTCACGTCACACGTTTGTGGGCGCGAACGTCTTTACCATGCAAATGTTTCAGCAGTTTTCCGAGTCCCTTGGAATCAGGACCTGGGATCCTATGGCAAGTTACGGAACTTTCGACTCGAAAGGAAAGGTGCCTGGGCTAGGCCTCGTGACAGCTGAGAAGTCGAGTGTCGACCTCGCGCACTCTGCCACTGCGAAAATCGAGATCACGTCACTCCACAGGAGTAGGAATGGACTGGTTGCCACGGTCAAAGTTACCAATCTAGCAGGCCACAAGTTCCCTTCTGGCGTTGGTTTTCGCCGTGCCTTTATTGAGCTACGTGTAACAGTGGGCAGCAAGCTCTATTGGGCTTCCGGAGCAACGAATTCGGCCGGGGTCATCGGAACCATGCGCAACGGCACCTTCAAGCAACTGCGCAGTGAGTTTTTCCAACCTGATGGCAACGGTAACCAAGTTTATCAACCACACTATAAAACCATTTCCCAGGAAGACCAGGTGCAGATCTATGAGGAATTAATCAAAGACGAAAACCTAGACCAAAAGCCCGGGCATTTCACCACGAGCTTCTTAAGTCTCAGCGAAAAGATCAAAGATAACAGAATAATGCCGCAAGGGTGGCGTCCAAACGGTCCTTATGGTGACGAAACTAAACCTATAGGAGTGGATTCAGCCACATATTTCGATGGCAGCGGGACCGACGTTGTAAAATACGTAATCCCAGTGAACATCACGAATTATCAACCCATTCGCGTTACTGCGACGCTGTACTACCAGGCCATACCACCGTACTATCTTCAGCAGCGCTTCGACAGTGCAAATGGGCCCGCAACAGCGGCCCTCAAGTACTACATAGAACATCTGAATGTGGACAAGCCAAATTTTAGCGGTTGGAGTGCACTGCTGAATGACTCACCTATTCGAGATTGGAAATTACGGATTGCGAATGCTTCGAAGGTTATTCGGTGAATGGGCTATCGTCCATCGTTCAGATAGCTGTCTACGTTGCACGACCAAGGACTCGGCCGCACACTGATTGACGGCGGATAACACGGCAGAAGTAATCTGCAATACTCCTTCCGAATTCCGGTCGCTTATTCGAATAATTTGCGAAGATCGATGAATTAATAAACCTTGCTTCAAGCAATACCGGTCCGCTATCAGTAGCAATTAAATCCACCCTGCTATAGTGAACGGCAAGTCCTAAGAGACTCGTACGTCTTGAGTAGTCCTCGCGAGAAATCGAGCTCCTCGAGTGTTGCGGTTATAAACTTCTGCCGTACCTCCTAACGACTAGCTGCAGCGGAACTCGTGATCGGTCGCTGGTCTTTTGAGAACCGAATGTTGATATTCTAGTCCCAGAAAAACTAGGCTCCATTCTCCCTTTTAAATGGCCGGAATAAACTTCTGAGCGAGATATTCCTGCGCACTCCCGTCGATTGCTTCCACGTCACGTGACGACTCAACGAGGGACACGTTTCTTCCGCGCTCCCCGCGAATCGGCTTACAAACGTACCGGGCTCTCTCCTTTTCCGCAAATAGATTCGACCCTATCTGGAATTCTTGGATTGTTGTAGGTGATGACTTAACACGCCAGAAGCTGAGGGCTTATGAGCGAGAGAGATTCGGCGGTGAATCGTAGGTTTTGGGCAACTCACATAAATCCCGCTGTGTCCTTTGTTTGCTAACGGCGTGCGTGCTCGAATGCCGCCGAACAATCATCCGTAGGTCATCCGACGTAGAGCGCTGAAGCCCCTAAAGGGAATTAATGTGGTCCAAAACCTGTAGCTTATAGACCATCCAGAGGTGTGCGGGCCGGCTCATAAGATTCAAGGACTTGCGAAGTTCGCAGACAGGCCCCTTTTTGACCACGCTGGCACTTGTTCAGTAATCAGACTTATCGCGTACTAACGCAGGTTAACTCGAGAAATGCCAATCGATCAAAAATCGCCCTAAACATGTGATTTTGGGCATTTGTCTAAATCCCGTTATATTTCAATCCGACCTCGGTCCCGCCGTGTAACCACTAAGCGGCGGCCCGCAGGACTAGATGTCGCCTTTCCCGTCATGTTTTGATAAAGTGCCGAATCGAGTAACTCACTCGCCCTCTCTTGAGCAGGAGGTCTGAATGGCAGATCTGGATTTGCGTCCGTTGTCGCTTGGCGAAATTCTTGATCGTACATTTTCCCTCTACCGGCGAAATTTTCTGCTGTTCGTTGGCATCACCGCCATCCCCCAACTCATGGTTCTCGCGTTTAACTTGGCTCAAATGCTATGGAAGGGAAGCATGGCATCGAAAGCCACGCCCGGTCAGATGATCGCGATGGGGGCGACTCTGCTAGTCGTCGGCCTCGTGGGAGTCATAGTCTATTTCGTTGCACTACTCTTCGCTCACGGCGCCACGGTTTACGCGGTTTCCGACCTTTATCTTGGTCGCTCTACTTCGATCGGTGCGTCATTGCGCCGTATGAAAGGTCAAGCAGGGATACTTTTTGGCGTGTTAATGCTAAATGGTCTGGCGATTCTCGTCGGTTTCATCCTGCTGATCGTTCCGGGCTTCTATGTGGCCTGCCGCCTGATCACGGCCGTTCCAGCGGCGCTGCTTGAGCAATTGGGACCGAGCGAGTCACTCAGCCGGAGCTTTGCGCTCACCAAAGACAACGCTGGGCGAGCTTTTGTAATTTACTTCCTGTATCTCGCGCTTTTTTATGGTTTTTTCCTCCTGCTCGTAGGGCCATTTCTATTCGCTATGGCGCTGTCCGTAAAGAATCCTGGAATGTTGAGAACTTGGCAGGCGCTGAGCCAGTTCGGGAGTTTTTTCGCGACGACACTTGTAACTCCATTTTTCACGATTGCCACTGCGGTTTTTTATTATGATTTGCGCGTTCGGAAAGAAGCGTTCGACTTGCAAATGATGATGAATCCCAATGAAAGTATCGCACCTGCGGCTACCGGACTTCCCTCGATGCTTTCATGAGCCGTTCAGGAACAATCTCTAGTGGTTACGAATGAAACTTCGCGCCTTTCTGATTTGCGTCTTGCTGTTCAGCCCAACCTGCTATGGCGCTTCGGGTAATCCTTACGCCGCGGCCGGTTCGAATTCGCAGGGTTCGGCCGACAGAGTTTACGATGTCTTGTCTTTTGCCGCCGAACTGCGCAGGCTAGACGCTGCACTTCAAGGAAACCCATCCGCGGTTAAGATCGCGGAGTTCCGCAAGGCGCTCCCTCTCTCCTGGAATGTTTCCACTCCCGAGCAGACCTATTCCATTTCCACGAAACCGTTGCAAGACCAGCTCGGCGGATCTTCAACACTAAAAGCGGAAACCTGGATCGAACACTTGCAGGTGGAGATCGAAAGGTCACACAAAAAGGCAGTGACTTCGGTGAGCGCGAAAACGGAACTCGACAAGATCCTCGGCGGCCGGGAATTTGCAGGCGTCCGGCCGCCGTCGGCTTGGGATCTCCTTCGCCAACGAATCGCGGCGTGGATTGGGAGAATGCTGGCGGCGCTGTTTGGAAATATTTCGCGCCATCCCATGGGAGCTCAAATTCTCTTTTGGCTGTTGCTGATTGGCGGGGTCGCGTTTGTCGCACTTTGGGTTTTCCGCTTCGTGAGTAACCGAGACGGCGTGAATTCGTTCAAGCCCACGTCCTCAATCGTGACGGCACGCACCTGGCAGGAGTGGATACGAATGGCCCGGCAAGCAGCTACGCGCGGCGATTTTCGCGAATCAGTTCATTCCGCCTACTGGGCCGGGATTGCGCGCCTGGAAGAAACAGGAGCGTTACCCCGCGACCGCACCAAGACGCCGCGGGAATATCTTCGTCTCTTGAATGCGTCGCGGTTCGCAGCAGCCAGTCAGCAGCAGAATTACAATGAGCCGCTCACGGTTTTAACGTCAAGATTGGAACGAATCTGGTACGCAAATCGAGCCGCGGGTTCTGAAGATTTCAGCGACTCACTACGCCAATTGGGGGCGCTTGGATGCCCCTTGGAATAGCAGGATCTGACCGCAAACTTCTGGCGATCGGCGGTTTTCTGCTTGTCCTTATTATTGCGGCTTCGGTAGCTCTATCGCCTCCGAATGACCAGACGCCTTCCCCCATTCCTTCGACCTATTCGACGCAGTCAGCGGGTGCGGAAGCGGCGTACATGCTGCTTTCGCGACTGCATTACCCCGTGCGGCGATGGGAGGATGCGCCATCTGAACTCCCGACCGACGATCGCAATATTCTATTGATTCTCGCCGAGCCGACTCAAACACCCACAACTAAAGAGCGCGAGACGATTGCCGATTTCGTTCACAACGGTGGTCACGTGCTGTTCACTGGATCGAATATTCGGGATTTTTTTCCGCGCGCGGACATTTCGTCGACCCCGCCCGACCCCAAGTGGTCATCATTCTCTCCAAACATTCCGAGCGGCATCGCCCGAGGCGCATCACACATCACCATTCAACCGCAGGCTTATTGGGGTGAACTCAACGAAGCGCAACTTGCGCTCTATGGTGACGCTGATTCGCACGCCGTTGTCACATGGCTCTTCGGTGATGGAGAATTAGTGTGGTGGGCCGGTTCGACGCCTCTCACCAATGCGGGAATCACCCGAGATGACAATCTCGCTTTTTTTCTGAACTCCGTTTCGAACTGGTCAGCACATCAACGTTATCAGATTTATTGGGATGAATACTTTCACGGGCAGCGCAGTTCGCTCTGGAGCTACGCGCGCAGACCTTCGTTCATCTGGGGACTGGTGCAAATCGGATTGCTGGCCGCCGCCGTGATTTTTACGTTCAGCCGCCGCAGCGGCCCAGTGTATCGCCCGCCTAGCGTCTCGCGGTTGTCACCGCTGGAATATGTAGATACTCTCGGTGGCTTATACGAGCGTGCCGGAGCAGTGTCCGCGGCTGTGTCCGTTTCTCATCTCCGGCTCCGCTATTTGCTGACGCGGCAATTGGGATTGCCGAGCGACACACCCGACGGAGAACTCGCACGGGCTGCCGAAGAGCGCCTCGGGTGGAAGAATTTCGGGGTCGAAGATGTTCTGGGACGCGCTGAGAGCGCAAACCGCGCATCGAAGATGCGGCCCCGAAAGGGTCTGGAATTGGTCCAGGATTTGGAACGGCATGCAGAAAAACTCGAAGTCCGGTCACTATTCCGCGAGGAGAAAACCTAGCCGTGGAAAACCTCTCCGCACTTGCAGGGCATGTTCGTGGTGAATTATCGAAGATCATAATCGGCCAGCGTGAGGTTGTCGATCAGCTCGTAATCATTCTGGTCTGCGGCGGCCATGCCGTGATGGAAGGCGTTCCCGGACTTGCGAAGACGCTTGCCGTCAAATCGCTGGCACGTATCTGCGGGCTGGGTTTTCAGCGGGTACAGTGCACTGCAGATCTAATGCCGTCCGATGTTACCGGCACCAATGTCTTCGATTTGAGCAGCAATAGCTTTTCGATGCATCGAGGCCCTGTTTTCACCGACCTTCTCCTTGTTGACGAAATCAATCGCACGTCGCCACGCACGCAAGCGGCACTGCTTGAGGCCATGGAAGAGCGCCAGGTGACGATAGATGGCACGCGGTACCCTCTACCTGAAAACTTCACAGTTTTCGCCACGCAGAACCCGATCGAGTTCGAGGGCACATATCCGCTACCGGAAGCGCAGCTCGACAGGTTCCTTCTCAAAATTCACGTGGGCTATCCATCCGCGGAAGACGAAATCGAAATTCTCTCGCGATACGAGACGGGGTTTGACCCCCGGCGCCTGAATGAAATCGCTCTCGCCCCGCTCGATCCCGCGCTGCTCCCAGCGGCACGGAAAGAGGTCGAACGAGTTCGCGTCGAGCCGGCGCTTCGCTCTTACGTGATTTCGCTCGCGCGACGCACTCGCGATTGGCCGGCAATCTCTCTGGGAGCGAGTCCGCGGGCTGCGATCGGACTTTTTTTCGTGGCTCGCGCTATGGCAGGGATGGACGGCCGGGACTATCTTTTGCCCGATGACGTAAAAAACGCGGCGCTCCCCGTTTTACGTCACCGCATTCTGCTTAAACCCGAGGCCGATCTGGAAGGTCTCACGTCCGATCAGGTCATCAAGCAAGTGATCAGCGCTGTGGAAGTACCGAAATGAGCGTCGCGCAATGAGTGAGCAGCGGCCGTTCGCTCCGCCCGATACGACCGCGCGGCTGCACTCGCTCGGCAGGTTGCCTTTCGGTTTCGGACCGCGATTTTTCGTGGCGTTGTTATTGGGGTTGCTTTGGGTCGTGCCGGCATGGTGGTCGCCTCGGATAATTGCTGCTCTCTTCTTGTGGGATTTTCTAATGGTCGCGGCGTTCCTCTTGGATCTGCTTCGCCTTCCTCGGCCCCGAGAGATCGAGGTTAGCCGCATTTGGGAACATGCGCCATCGCTGGCGACACCCTCCGAAGTTGTGATTTCCATTGAGAATTTTGGCAAGGCTGTGTTGTGGTGCGGCTTGGTTGACGAAACAGCAAGCTCGCTCCGCAACCCTCCTCCGGCACTTGAGATGACGGTCGCTGTCGGAGCTCGCGAACAAATCAGCTATCGGATTCTTCCGCGCGAGCGTGGCGACGTTCGGATGGGCCGCCTTTTCGTGCGTTATCAATCGCGCTTCGGATTTGCCGAGCGCTGGACTGCCGCTCAGATTTCCCAGACGATTCGCGTTCTTCCCGATCTCGAAGAAGCTCGCCGACACGCTTTGTACCTAATCCGTAGCAAGCAAGTGGAAATGGAAAAGCGCCGCCGGCGTCAGCGCGGTCAAGGACGGGAGTTCGAAAGCCTGCGCGATTATCGGCAGGGCGACGATTTGCGGGACATTTGCTGGACTGCCACGGCCCGCCGCCACAATCTCACCACGCGCGTTTTTGAAATCGAGCGCAGCCAAGTGGTGTGGATCGTGCTCGACGCAGGCCGCCTACTTCGAGCGCAGGTACAGCGAGAGCACAGTGACCTGCGACTCTCGAAGCTAGACTACGCCATCAACGCGGCGCTCTCACTTGCGCAAGTCGCAACGCAGTGTGGTGACAAGGTCGGATTGCTCGCCTACGGCCGGTCAGTTCAGCAAATCATCGCCGCGGGCCGCGGCGCAATACACCTGCGTACGATTGTCGACAGTCTGGCGCAAGTTCGCGGCGAAGCTTCGGAGGCAGATCACTCAAGCGCGGCGCGCGTCCTGCTCAATGGACAGCACCGACGCAGTCTCGTCGTGTGGATCACCGACTTCGCCGAGACGCCGACGTTGCCCGAAGTAATTGAATATGCGATGCAGATCACGCGGCGGCACCTCGTGGTGTTTAGCGCTATGAGCCAGCCGGATCTCACGGAGCTAGCGCAAGCCACTCCGCAAACGCCCGAGGACATGTATCGGCACGCGGCTGCACTCGAAATCGCCCATCGACGCGAACTGCTCTTGCGTGGGCTGCGCCAGCGCGGAATTTTCGCCTTCGAGCTTGTTCCCGGTATGCTGGCATCTTCGCTGGTGAATCAGTATTTAGACATCAAAGACCGGAATTTGCTCTAACGAGATTCGCGGCAGGACGGCCCATCAGAAACAGGTAGGTTATCAAGGCTGCAAAAAGTACTCCTGCGAGACCAAATTTCATTGCCACGGGAGCGGCACTTGGCGAAAAAAAACCTTCGATCAGCCCAGCAATGACGAGCATCGGAATAGCACCCAGCAGGAGCCGCGCCGCTCGCCCTCCTGCTTTCTCGAGCGAATCGCGCCGAGACAGCAAGCCCGGGAAAAGAAGTCCGCGCGCAATTTCCAGTCCGGCACCGCCCGCGATAAAAATGGCCGGCAACTCCAGCACGCCGTGTGGCGCCACAAAGCTCCAGAGTTGCAACGCCATTCCGGCCCGCGCCGTAGCCGCTCCAATCACGCCGAGCAGTAGACCATTGACGGCAAGCATCCAGATCGTTCCCAAACCTCCCGTAATTCCCAGTGCGAACATGCTGAACGCAACGGAGAGGTTATTAGTCATGATTCCCGAAGATGCTAAAGGCTTGATCGTGACGATTGAGTCGGTCCACATTTGCCGCTGTTCAATTGTTTCGATCATGTGCGGGCCTAACAATCGGTAGGCAAATGCCGGGTCACGCAGCGTCAGGACCCATGCGGCTATTGCAGCCACCATAACAACAGTAACCGCCAGAAGAGTTTGCGGCAGGGTCTCGCGGAATACTCGGGGGTAAGTATACCGATAGAAGAGTACGAGCGCGCTTATCTTGGGCTTGTGCCCCATATAGATCAAATTGTGAGTGCGCCCAAGAAGTTGATTCAGGTAAACGGCCAGTCGCCTACTGCCGGCATCTTCGCGCACTGCCGCCAGGTCCGATGCGATTTGACGGTACAATAGGCCCAGTTCTTTTAACTCGTTATGGCTGAGCGCGGCGATGCCGCTGTTTGATTGCTGCACGAGCTGCTCGAGGCGCGCCCAATAGGGCCTTCGCTTCTCCAGCCAACGGATGGTTATCATGTCCTCGGACTTGCCTGAATCCCAAGATTCTCGGGTATCATTTGTTGACAAGCTTACCATCGAAACTCCCGAGCAAACTGCACTCGATTTCGCTGTCGCCGGGATCGGCAGCCGATTCATCGCTCTCGCGCTGGACACTTTGATTCAGATTGCGATTGGGTTGGTCGTTGGAATTAGCGGAGGGTTCTCCATTCGAGGTCTCTCCGCTCTCTGGCCGATTGCGCCCCAGTGGATCGCTGCCATTCTTCTTTTGTTCTATTTCCTGCTCTATTTCGGCTACTTCGCCCTGTTTGAAATTATTTGGAACGGCCAGACTCCGGGGAAACGTTGGACGAATATCCGCGTAATCAAGGATTCAGGTCGTCCCCTCACACCTGTGGAATCCATCGGGCGAAATTTGATGAGAATCGTGGACTGGATGCCTGGTTTCTACGCAATTGGAATCGTGAGCGCATTGCTTACAAAGGAAAACAAGCGCCTCGGTGACTTGGTGGCTGGGTCGCTAGTTGTTCGCGAAACATCATTCAGCGATATCAGGCCCACCTGGCACTCCCCACAGACTCCCGCGGGTCCAATTCTTGCCCCACTCGGTTCTATTCATCTGTCTGCCGACGAATGCGCTCTCATCGAATCGTTCCTCAATCGCCGTTTCGACCTCGAACCAAGTGTGCGGTACCGCATGGCCGAGGACATTCTGCGCCGACTTAGACCGAAACTAACGCTCCCAACTGAAAACGCGCTCTCAACCGAACAGCTTCTTGAGGCCCTTGCGTACGAGCGTCGTGCCACGAGTCGATACTCCTGACATCCAAACAAAGTAGCTTCGTTCGCAGACGTTTGAGGAGGGGCAGGTCGATTGCGGAATGGTAGCGATTCTCAAGCTAATCATCCACATTACTATCGTCCTAGCAGGACTTAACTGCCTTATAAAAGCGCTAACCGGACAAGTGAAGTACTACATCAAATCTCCGGCTACGCGGCGGCGGGCAAATTGCTTGCTTCGGTCAGAGGAACCTCTGTTTCGTGATTATCGAGCTTCGACGCGCTCGGCTTCTTCAGTGCACCAGCTTCATTGACTAAGCGGCAGACGGTTGCTCGGGAAATGCGATACTTTTTCGCAACCTGCGTCAAACTCATTCCCGAAAGTCGGTCTCTGACGATTGCAGGTCGGTCGACGCTGAGCGGAGCACGACCGATTCGCCGACCTTCCAATTTCGCCCGACGCATTCCAGCTTTGACTCGTTCAACAATCAAACTTCTTTCCAGCTCCGCAATCGCTCCCACGATGATTATCATCGCTCGGCCGAGCGGTCCGGAACTATCAATACTTTCTCTAACACTCAGAAATGCGATTCCTAAGTGGCTCAACTCATCCAAGACTTCGAGAAAATGCCGAACGTTCCTGGCGAGTCGGTCGAAAGCAGCGACGATGAGAATGTCGAAGTGATGTCGCTGGGCATCCGCCATCAGCTGGTCAAGTCCCGGTCGCTTCGATTTCGTGCCGGAAATTGTGTCGACGTACTCCTGCACAATTTCGTATCCGCGCTGCTTCGCCATTTCGCGGAGGTCGAGCAGCTGTGTTTCCGGATGCTGATCGGCGGTGGAAACCCTGCAATAGAGAGCTGCGCGCTTCGGTTTAGCTTTTGCAGGGAACACTTCAGGTGATAGCTTTTCTGTAGCCATGGCTCAAGCTCCTTTGAGTTGTGGTCAGGGGCGTCTCGGTGCTGATTACACCGTGGCGTCCCGCTTACTTCAGTTCCTTGGCTCTCACCTGAAGATATTTGTCAATCGCTCGGCGAATCAGCTCCGCGATAGGTGCGCCTGTTTTCTCGGATAGTTTCTGGAGTTTCTCCAACTGCTGTTCCTTAAGGAAGAGCGCGGTCCTTTGCATTGAGCATATAGAGTATCATACAGGCATACATATGTCAATGGACGGTCAGCGGATGCAGATCAGCTGAAAAGCGACACAACGATGCCAACAAGCTGCCTACGATCGAACGTCAGGAATGGTCACTTGGCCGCGTTAATTATCATCGTGATATCGTTGCGAAAGCCTTGACCAATTAGGCGACGACTCTTGCCCGTCTTGATTTTCAACAGGCGTCCCAATTTATTGATTATCGTACCTGGTTTTTTCAGGATGCGTAATGCCGCCGCCGCTTCCTTTTGGGTGATTTTATAAAGATGCGTTCGTTTTTTGTTCATTATTGTGTTGTCCTCTGCCTTTATTCTACGTGCCGATTTGTGGAAACAAGCTGGTATTCATCCAGCAGTAGTATCGCCGTGGAACTTCTGTCAAATTGCGGGACCATCCAAACGCTGGCTGCGATACCCAGTGTTCGAAAGGCATTGCCCGCCAAGGTGCTGGTCAGTGCCGCGGATTCTTCGGCAAACTTAGCTGCCGAGCGTCGACTGTTGCGTGCTCGCGATCTTTCGCCAACACTTGCTCGATTTCCGGTGGCAGATCCACTCCGAAATGTTCGTGGCCTTCCAGCAAGACGCTGGCGACCATCAGAGCCTGCCTGCTATAGCCATCCATTGCCTCGGGCATCTGCAACCGCTCACGTTGATGTGGTGCTACTCCGGTTCCTTCCAGAACTCGATACGCAATCGTTGGGTTTTTCTCCACACGCAGTGAGTGTCTTACAGCCGCCATTGCGTCGGGTACGAGCCCATAAAATTCCTGCTGCATCTCCGCGATAAAATTCCGTACCTCAGGAAACTTAACAATTCGCGCAACGGTTCCGCGGTCAACTTTTTCTTTCTTCGCAATTTCACTCTTATTTTGGCCTTTGATATAGCGCTGCTGAATGCGCAGAACTTTGGCTTCGGGAAGGTAGGATCCGCGCGCCTTTGTGGTTTTGTGCGGGTGTTTGCGGGAATTCTTGGTGCACGGCTTCGAGGGTGACGGCTCCGCTCGGACGATGGCCTGATCTTGGACGTTTTCAGATTCAATTGAAGGTGGATTTTTTTGCGGCATCGCACGCTGCCTCCAAACTGGACTTTCCAACGTTTCAGCGTGCTGAAGGAGCGGCGTGCTGCGAATCTGCTTCTACAACAATTTTAACATCATTGCTCCCGCAATTTATCTCGGGTGAGGGAATCGACGTCAGGTGTCAGATCTTGACAACCGATTTATTTTCGACCTTGTCGAGCAACTGCATGATGCTGTTCCAAGTTCCCTCACCGCGCTTGTCCAAGAAGCGGACGGGACACTTAAAAATCTTGGCATCCGTACGCATAGCAAACCCGAGGACTAATTCGCTGGCACGGTCCATGTGGGCCTGAGTCCGCTTGACGATTTCCTCGATTTGTTCCACGGGTCCTTCGACAAGAAGCGCGTCGTGAACTGGCGCCAAGATTTCAATCCCATCCTCCGAAGCGTAAATACACGCCCATCGAAGAATTTCCGCACATGTACTTTGCATCGGAAAATTCAGTGACTGATTACGAATCTGCCAGTCGGGCAGTCGAGTGTTATGGCGATGACGCCATCCAAAGACCGTTTCTTCGCAATGGGTCTCGTGCATGAAAAGCTCGACGCGTTTTTCCGCCCATTCCCAATACCGCCAATAAATCTGACGGTGTTTTTCCAGAAATTCCTCCGCTGCCGCAAGGGGGTTCGGCATGGTTATTGCAAGATGCGGAGGTAGTGCATCTGCGAGAGAGTTCGCCGTAACCCCGTACTGAGCCGACAGAAGCCACACTTTCACCACATCGCGAATTGTCCCATCGGTCTCCTTATTTGCTCCATCCGGAGCGAGACCCATGCCAATTGCGGACCGCATATAGGGGTCCCCACTTTTATAGGCATCGAGCATGGATGGATCCTGTGACAGCGCCGCCGCGATTGCAAACTCGGCTGCACTCCAGTCGACGTAACCCAGGGCTCGTCCAGGCGCGGCCTGGATCAGGCCCCGAGTCCACGAGGCCTGTGCAAGAAGAAACTGTTTCGCTTTCGGTTGATTTCGACTCGTATCGGCCTTGAACGGCATTACTGGGTAACGTGCTCGACCGTCGGATCCAACCGTCAATCCAAACTGCCGCAACTCTCCGATCCGCTTGACCAGATCGGCGAACGGCTGCAAGGCAGGATGACGGTGCGCCATTTCCTGGAGATAATCCTCTCTTGTTTTGAGGCGGTGCTTCGGTGTTTTCTGCCAGGCGAACAGCAACCCCAGATGTTCGAGGTATGCCTCAAATTTACGAAAACAGAAGTTGTGCGCACCGAGACTGTTTTGAACGTAAGGGCTGGGACCATGTTCTGCCTCAAAATCAGCGATCAAGTGGGACTTCAGAGTTTCTAAATTACGAATCATGCGCTCGTACAAATCACGGTCAACTGGGTAACCTCGACGTTCGATGCGAGCAACTGGTTTTGTGTAGCGGCCACGAAAAATCGCGTACGGCAGCTCAATTTCCGGAGCCATCGTAGGAAGCAGTTTCTCGAGGCACACAACATCGGATTCACAGTAGTCCAGGACAGCTTCGCGCTCTTCGGCCGTGAAGGGATGTCCTCGGCTGATCCGCTGCTGCATGTCTTTTTTTTCAGCTGCGGAAATCCGGTCCAGGCCATAGTAATCCATCGCTCCTATCAGGCGCGGATCGTAGCACTTGCGTCCCTCGGGCGGCGTGCGGCCGGAAATCTCGTTGCGGAATTCGGCATAAAGGTCAAGGATGTGGGTCGGCAGTTTCCAACCAAGCGACAAGAAGCAAGACCACTCTGCTTGTGCCGCATAGGCAACGAACAAGGCGTCTCCACCGATCGGAAATGGATTTTCGTAATTCTGTGCATGATCAAAGAACTGACGAATGGAGCGTTGCGAGAAGAATTCCCGTCCCACGACGCACACGGGAATCACAGGGTCGCCCAGGGGCGTGGCGTACTCCGTATCGATAAGCCACACCCCGAGCGGGAATTTTTGCTGCAATTGTGCGAGGTCCATTAGCGCGCACCCCGGAGTTTTCTTACCAGCGGGTCGTCGAGCGATTTGATCAGACGCTTGGAAAACGCGCGTTCGAGCCAGTCGCGGAAAGGTACATCCGGAAAATGAGGTTCGTCGAGCTTTGCGATCGGGGGTTTGGATACGTAACACCCGTCAGCTGGCGTGACGCGCACCCACTGATCCGTGGCCACCCTAAACACTTCGACTCCGCTCTCGTACCAGGTGCTGTCGGAGACCGTGAGCGTGTACAGAAATGGAATCCCGCTGCTTGTAATGGCAGCGGCAACGAGAGTGTCGCGGACAAGATCGTGCAAATCTGGCGGGATTTCGAGATCTGGGGAGAAAAGGTAAGAGTTGCCTTCCCGCCTCTTTGCGTCGTCGTCCGTGTAAAGTGGGACAACAGCCCGATAATTCTGATCGGGATGGATGCGGATGAACCAAGATTTTTTTGGCTTCCGCGGATCGATAGTGGCTGGCAAGCTAGACGTAGACGAGCCAGCGCTGGGGTTAAGTCGCGGGTCTTGTGACTTCTTGTGGTTCCGTGGATCGAAGGGGTCCGGCTGCCCAGATCCTTGGCTGGGTGTTTCGACTACTGCCGGCTCAGAAGTTGCTCCGTTCGGCTTGATGATGACCGGTGGTGCGATTTGCGCCGTGTCTTCCTGCGGTTTTGCGCGTTGCTGTGTTTCTGAAGTGGCCTCGGTTTCTGGGAATTCGTTATTCCGCTCGAACTGCTTCATAATGCCTGCTCTACTGCTGCATTTCACCCCAAACCAGCGTGCTGGATGAGCTCCGTTCGCCCACCCGTCCTGTCGTCGTCACCATCGTCACGCTGCGCCAACTACTTTGGCTTTAGCCAGATAGGCGGATGACGCCGTGTTTTCCGCAGCATCACCATCGTCAGGCGCGTGCGTAACGAGCCGCAATGAAATAAACCGCCCGCTGTTTGTCCGACCACGTTCGACCTGAATTCCAAGCTTCGCCAGATTTGGCTCGATCCGAGCGATCTCCGCAGATAGTTGCTGCGCAGACTTCGGCCAGCGCGGATTTTTCCTCGCAATGTTGGGTACCCTGCGACCGTTTTCAATCTCCACGGCAAAATCGTTCAGGGCTTTGAGTAGCTTAAGTGCCGGGCCACTCCACGCGCCCTGCCGCCTTAGGAACAGGTGCGCGGTGTAGGCAATTGGGGAGGCTTCCAAAGCGGCGTCACTGGCGTGCTGGATATTCTCCCGATATGCGGCCAGAAATTCCCCGGGTGCGAAGCCTAATGCGCGCTCTACTGCAACGCCCCACTTAGCAAAATCTGCCATGCGGGGTAGAGTTGAAAGCTTTACGCTGTCGACTTGGCGAAGGCCGACACAGATAGCGTTCAGCAGACTATCAAACAAGCGCGGACGGGCTTCCTCGAAGTCCCTCCAAAAGGATTTTTCGTCGCGGCGTTTCTCCTCGGGTATTTGATCGGGACGGATCAGCACTGTCCGGTCAAGCAGGTCGGCACGCTCGGGCAGTTCTGCAATGCCGTTAATGATCTGGGGGCGTTGAAACGTGAAAATTAATTCTTCGTCGTCAGTGTAAAGTTTCCTCGTACGGAATGCGCCGCCGGTCGCTACGCGGCAAAGCATATCGGAGAATTGCGGCGTTATCGTGGAGAGGTTGTCCATCGTGATCAGATGCGTGTTCGTTGCGGCGATTGCCAAGTCGCGCTCCGAACGCGGAAGGGCGGTCAGACCGGCATCTGAAGGGTCAATTAGCGCACGCAGGACTTTACTAATTGTGGATTTTCCAGCGCCTTGCGGACCCAATAATACCAGAATCGGATACGGTCCATGCGGATGGAAGGCGAAACTGAGCCATGTCATCAGAAGGACCTCACTTCCACCGCTAACATTGAGAAAACGGCGAAGTTCTGCAAGACTACCTCCCAAGGCCGGGTACGGAAGTTCCAACGTCCCGATCGGACGCCGAAACTTCACAGGCGGCTGATTGAGAATGTGCCACTGCTCGGCGGTGACCTGTACCACTTGCCAGTGATCGTTAGCCAGATCAATGTAATTTGCGCCTTCGTGCTCGCCTACCCTCACAAAAACGTCTTTTCTCACTCCCTGGCAAATTGCTCGCGTCTCGAATTCCTCGATGCAAGCGGCCACGAAAGCTTTTGGTGCGCTCCCGAAAGCATCCAACATCGTTTTTGTGACCCACAGCTTAAAGTCGCGCGAGCGAATGAGCCACGTTTCATTGTGATCCGCGACGGGTACAGTGGCATATGCGTGGCGTTGCGTATCGTGGAAGAATTCCAGTTTGGTGCGCTCCGCCTGATCTACCACCACGTTTATCGCTTTTGCTTTTTCATTGGCCATCATGTTGCTTTCTCCTATGAGACACGCCCCACTGGGCTGCAAGCGAGGTTCATTCCGACACCCTTTGCCTTTGCAGGCCTTGCGGAGCTAAATCCTTTATTTTTGGAACCCCTCCCCCCTTTCCCCCGCCAATAAAAGAAATAAAGATAAAAAGAAAAGAAGGACGAGCTAGTAAAACACGGTGGGTTATTGACGTCTCGATATGAATCGGCGTTTTTATATACAAATTCGCAGAAAACGCCCGGCAAGGTGAGGATCACCAGGGAAAATGGCGATTACTTGTCCCACGGTCCATCAAATGTACAGGCGTGAGGTATCCAGCGACCAAATTACGAAGCGGCTCGGGTAGCACGTTCGCAAAATGCTATCTGCCTCAGTTTGGTCCAAACGTGCGAGGCTCTACTTCAACCATGCCAACGCGGCGTTGATCGGCCGTTGAGCCACCAACCAGACACGCTAGAAAAGGGAATCCGCAAAAATGGAATCCAGCGGAAAGATCGAATCCGCGCGGCAGCGTGTACGGTCGTGACAAATCGCAAATGTCAGGAGTACACTCGGCCGTCCCCTTACGGTTGCGCGGTGTTCGTCTGTAGAGAAGTGCGTAGCAAACCAGAAAATCAAGGCCGCGGTGCAGGTTAGGGGCTTCACGCCAAGAACAGAACCAAGATGGCCAAACCAGCTAGTGAATACGGTGAGGTTCGGATATATCGTAGAAACAGTGATCATGAAATCGATCGAGAAGCTCTACGTGATCCTGAAGATTACAAGCCAGCTCTAAGCCGCTTGCTTTCTAGGAACTCGTCGGTCACTGATCCTGTTGTAGAGGTCGTGCCCAACTGGACGAACGTAACTCAGTTCCTGAATGTTGAATGGCAACGTAAACTCGTCGTATCTGACCTCCAGTTGTACCTGACGGAGGAGCTCAATAGCAGCCTCTCTCCATCCGACTGTGAACTCTTCGAAAAGCACGGGCTTGCGATTCCCGACGAACCATCGCGCCAAAGGATTTACAACGCAATAGACGACATCATTCTTCAAGGGGCTATCGAGCAAGGACCTAAGATTTTGCTGCTTCCAACCGTCTTCCAGCGGGTCAGCGATTGGGTTCTTGCGGATGAAGACAATGGCGAGCGTTGGAAAGAATTGGGCAAATGCTTTGCACTGCTCGCCCGAGTGGTCCGGGGCAAGGCGCGTGCGCCACTATACCCTTGGTGGGTCCGGTCGCGGAGGGCAATCATTGAAGAGGTCCAGGCGCTAAAAAAACAGCTCCGTGCCGAGCAGCCAAAGCACAGTGGTCTGTCCAAGCGGGCCCTGCTCCATGCAGCACTCAACACTATTGAGGAAAACCACAGCAGATTTCCAAAAATCCTGCGGATTGGCGTTCCTTTCCAAGGGTTTCTGGAATCCGAGATCGGAGTGCTCCGGAGGTTATTACAAGGGACGCTTACGCCTGCGGATTTTGCAGGCCAATTGATTCAGTGGGCCACGAACTACAAACCGGAAAGTTCCCGCCAGATAATCTCGCACTACCTAGCAAAGCCCAAGCGTAAACTCTGAAACGCTAGTCGCCCTCCGATTTGTATACAACAACGCGCGCCCCTACACAGACTTTTGTGCATTTTCCTCGCTATGCTGCTCTTTTTCGTCGTTGAGGTTCAACAAATAAGGAGCGAATGAAAATGGATCTGAACGCAACGCCTGCTTCAGAGCAAGCTAAGTCCGACGAATCTTGGAAGGACCGCGCGGCCCGCAAAGTTCAGGCTACAATCGACCGAGCTTTGCTCGAAGAGATCAAGGCCAGTGTGCAGATGATCGATCCAGTGCTGGACCGAAAGCGCCCGAGTTTCGTCTGCCCGTAATCGTGATAGCCGCGGCGATCGTCGGCCCGGATATCGACCGACTTGTTTCATTCACACGCTACTCGCGGAAATTCGTGGAAGTTGTCTCAGGTCGAATGCGAGCGTGCGGGCGTTGGGCCGACGGCAGAGTTCACATCGAGCATTGGTTCGAGGATGGCAAGATTCTTCCAGGGTTTTGGTTTGATTGCCTCATTGCTGACGGAGTAGTGGAGCTGGGACGCAGCGAAAACGGTAAGGAATGCTTTCGCAAAATCGCCAAACGCTGAATTGCCGTATTTCATCGCGTCCCGCTGCCAGAAATACTGTGAAGAAGAGTGTGCCGGCTCAGCACAGCGGGAGTTCAACCGACGCGGGTTGGGTACCCGGGAGCCCGTGGCACCTGATGCGGAACCGACTTCGCCCGAGGCGAAAACTGGACAATATATATAAACGTCGATTCCAAACGTCCGACGGCTCGCGGACGAAAATGTCGGGCCGGGGAAAAGAGTTTCGCCATAGAGCGAACGCCGCAACCGATAGACGCGGCAGCGACGAAATCCTTTCGCGGTTTCGAAACGCCTATAATTTCCGCGCGAAAAAAGTGAGGCGATGGAGCATGAGCGGTCACTAACCAGTGATAACATCCCAGCTGCAACGCCGATTCGACAACAGCGGGAAGGTCGCTCAATGTCGAAGCGGTCGGGTCAAGCAGGTTCTGTATGTTTGGTTGGTTCCAAGTGGTGCGGGCGCTATTGGCGTGATGTCCCGGGCAAAACAAAACGTGAACATCCCTCAGTAGTGCTCGGTGAAAAGTCTTCAATGACGAAACCGGAAGCCCGGCGCAAGCTCATGGAAATCCTAGATGCAGAAGGCGTGAACACGCCTGGACATCTAGAAAAGGCCCTGAAGCCCGTCGTGACTTTCAACCACGTAGTGGATGCGTGGGAATCAA
>Ga0302326_10002274_pt1 | contig 47034 bp, 38 predicted proteins | sample Palsa_T0_3_FD_202264 | JGI IMG/M metagenome (GOLD analysis project Ga0302326, IMG submission 202264) | Peat permafrost microbial communities from Stordalen Mire near Abisko, Sweden - Palsa_T0_3 | ecosystem: Environmental > Terrestrial > Soil > Palsa > Peat permafrost | place: Sweden: Abisko... | reverse complement strand
AGGAGTCTGAGCGATGGAACTAGAGCACTCATTCACCGTTCCGGTCCCGGTGGACAGGGCGTGGGATGTGCTGCTGGACGTGGAGAGGGTGGCGCCCTGCATGCCGGGCGCCTCCCTCGACTCCGTGCACGGCGACGAGATCAAGGGCCGGATCAAGGTCAAGGTCGGGCCTATCTCGATGGTCTACGCCGGCACGGCGCGGTTCACCGAGCGTGACGCCGCGGCTGGCGTGATGAAGCTGGAGGCGTCCGGGAAGGAAACCCGCGGCGCGGGCACCGCCTCGGCCATCGTCCGCTCGGAATTGCACGGCGAGGGCGAGCAGACCCACGTGATCGTGCATACGACGCTGAACGTGACCGGCCGGCCCGCCCAGTTCGGCCGGGGCGTAATGGCCGAGGTCGGCGGCAAGCTGATCGGCATCTTCGCCGCCAACCTCGCGGACATGCTGACGGCGGACAACGCGGCTGAGGACCTGGCCGGGGCGGGCCAGGCCAGCTCAGCGGGCCAGGTGGGGCAGGCGGGGCAGGCGGGCCCAGCCGGACAGGCCCGCCAGGCCGAGACTGACCTGGCGGGCCTGTCCGTCGAGGACCTGCATCTCGCGCTCCGCTCCTACAACAGCCTGCGGCGCGAGGGGATTCACACCGTCGGTGAACTCGCCTCCCGCACCGAGCGGCAGTTGCTCGCCATCGACCACATCGGGCCGGCGTCCGTCCAGGAGATCCGGCAGAAACTCGCCGAGCGCGGGCTGTCGCTTGGCGACGCCGCGGGAACCGCGGCCGCGAACGGCACGATCGCTGATGGCGCCGCCGCAGCCGCGGCCAGCCCGGCAGCAGGGGGCACGCCCGCCGGCGGCACGGCCGCGGCAGGTAAAGCTGCGGGCCGCAAGGCCGGGGGTACCTCAGCGGGCGGCTCGGCCGCGAGGAGCGGCGCGCCCACCGGCGACAAGGCGGCCGCCAACGGTGACTACGCGGCGGCGCGCCCGGCCCGGCCGGCCTACACCCAGCCGGACGATGACGCCATCGACCTGCTGAGCGTGGCCGGCCTGCCCGTGCTCAAGCGCGCGATCCCGGTCGTGGCCGGCGTCGTCGTGGTGGCTGCGGTGGTCGCGGGATTCCGCTTCCGCCGCCGCCGCGCCGCCCGCTGACGGTGACGTCAAGGCGGCTGGACCGGGCGTTCGCCGAGGAAATGGATGCCGCGGATCCGCTGACCGGATTCCGCGATCGCTTCGTGCGTGACGACGAGTCGCTGATCTACCTGGACGGGAACTCGCTGGGCCCGCTGCCGATCGCCACGCAGGCCCGGATCGCCGAAGCCGTCCGCCTGGACTGGGGCGCGGGGCTTGTCAGGTCCTGGGACAGCTGGATCGACCTGCCGCGGCGCGCCGGGGACCTGGTCGGCCAGCACCTGGTCGGAGCCGCGCCCGGCCAGGTCGCCGTCTGCGACTCGACGACGATCAACCTGTACAAGCTGGCCTGCGCCGCGATGGACGCGCGGCCCGGCAGGGACGTCATCGTGACCGACGACGACAATTTCCCCACCGACAGGTACGTGCTCGAGGGCATCGCGGCGCAGCGCGGCTGCGCGCTGCGGATGATCAGTTCCGACCTGACCGAGGGCGTCAGCGAGGCCCTGCTGCGAGCCGCCGTCGACGACCGGACCGCGCTGGTGAGCCTCTCGCACGTGGCCTACCGCGGCGGCGCGCTTGCCGACATGGCGCGGATTACCCGGATCGCCCGCGACGCCGGCGCGCTGATGCTGTGGGACCTGAGTCACTCAGTCGGCGCCGTGCCCATCGAGCTGGACGCGGCCGGCGCGGATCTCGCCATCGGGTGCACGTACAAGTACGTCAACGCGGGCCCGGGCGCGCCCGCGTTCCTCTACGTGCGCGGCGAGCTTCAGGACAGCCTGCGCCAGCCGGTATGGGGCTGGTTCGGCCAGCGGGATCAGTTCGCGATGGGACGCCACTACGATCCTGCGCCGGGGATCGGCAGGTTCCTGACCGGCACCCCGCAGATCATCGGCACCGTGGCCGTCGAGGAGGGCGCCCGGCTGCTCGGCGAGGCCGGCCTGGGCAGGCTGCGGGCCAAGGGAATCGCGCTGACCGACCTGCTGGTCGAACTCGCCGACGAGTGGCTCGCCCCGCACGGGTTCACGGTGGCGTCGCCGCGGGACAGCGCGCGCCGCGGCGCGCATGTCTGCCTGCACCATCCCGACGCGTGGCAGATCAGCCAGGCGCTGATCAGGGCGGGGATCGTCGGCGACTACCGGACGCCGGACCGGCTCCGGCTCGGCCCGGCGCCGATCATCACCCGGTTCACCGACGTGTGGGACGCGCTGGCGGCCCTCCGGCGGATCGCCGCGGACGGCTCCTACGCCGCCGAGCGCGCCGGGCGGGCCCGGGTGACCTGACGGTCATTCCCACTCGATCGTGCCGGGTGGCTTGCTCGTGATGTCGAGCACGACTCGGTTGATCTCCGGTACCTCGTTGGTGATCCTGATCGAGATCGTCGCCAGTACCGCGTCGGGCAGCCGTGCCCAGTCGGCGGTCATCGCGTCCTCGCTGGTCACCGGGCGGAGCACGACGGGATAACCGTAGCTGCGGCCATCGCCCTGGACCCCGACCGACCGGACGTCGGCCAGCAGCACCACCGGGCACTGCCAGATCGTCCTGTCCAGCCCGGCCCTGGACAGCTCCGCGCGGGCGATGGCGTCGGCCTCCCTGACGATGCGCAGGCGCTCCGCTGTCACCTCGCCGATGATCCGGACGCCCAGGCCCGGCCCGGGGAAAGGCTGCCGCCAGACGATTTCCGGCGGCAGACCGAGCTCAAGGCCGACCTGGCGCACCTCGTCCTTGAAGAGCGTCCGCAGCGGCTCGACCAGTTCGAACGCGAGATCTGCCGGGAGGCCGCCGACGTTGTGGTGCGACTTGATGCTGGCCGCGCCGGTGCCGCCGCCGGACTCGACCACGTCTGGGTAGAGCGTGCCCTGGACCAGGAAGCCGACGCTCGCTCCGTGGCTCCCCGCGTCGCCGCTGATCTGGCCGGCGGCCCGCTCGAACGCGCGGATGAACTCACGTCCGATGATCTTCCGCTTCTCCTCGGGGTCGGTCACGCCGGCCAGCGCCCGGACGAACACGGCGGCCGCGTCCACCACCTTGAGGTCGACGCCGGTGGCGGCAACGAAATCCATTTCCACCTGATCGGCCTCGCCCATCCGCAGCAGCCCGTGGTCGACGAAGACGCAGGTCAGCTGTGATCCGATAGCCCGCTGGACCAGCGCAGCCGCCACCGCCGAGTCGACCCCGCCGGACAGGCCGCAGATCGCGCGGCCGTCGCCGACCTGCTCGCGGATCCGGGCGATCCGCTCGTCCACGATGCTGCGCATGGTCCACGAGGGCCGGCAGCCCGCCGCCGCGAGGAAATTGCGCAGGATCTGCATGCCGTGCTCGGTGTGCAGGACCTCGGGGTGGAACTGCACGCCGTACAGGCGGCGGCCCGGATCCTCGGCGGCGGCGACCGGCGTCGCCCCGGTGCTGGCCGTGACGGCGAAGCCGGGCGGCGGCGCGGCGCACGTGTCCCCGTGCGACATCCACACCTGCTGGCGGGCAGGCAGGCCGCCGAGCAGCACGCCGGGGGCGGCCGGGCCGGAGCTGAGGCGGAGCTCCGTCGCGCCGTACTCGCCGCCGCCGGTGCGCTCCACCACGCCGCCGAGTCCGGACACCATCAGCTGGAACCCGTAGCAGATCCCCAGGATCGGGATTCCCGCCTCGAGCAGCCCTTCCGGGGCGGGCGGCGCGCCAGGCGCGTAGACGGACGCGGGGCCGCCGGACAGGATGATCGCGGCGGGTCTCATCGCCAGCATGGCGGCGGCCGGCATGGTGGCCGGGACGATCTCCGAGTACACCTGGCACTCGCGAACCCGGCGAGCGATGAGCTGCGCATACTGCGCCCCGAAGTCGACAACCAGGACCGTGTCGGCCCCCTGGATGGGGGTCTCGTGGGCGTCGTGGGTGTCGCCGGAGAGCACCAGTGCCGCCTTTCCTCAGATCGGCCGTGCCCGCGCGCGGAAGACCGGAGCAGTCGGCCGGATCCGCCTGCCGGGCAGGAGCGAACCAGTGTAGACGAGTGATTCCTTATTGATCACGTGGCGTGCCGTCGCGTTGACGAACTGGCGATGGTGCCCAGGATCGGCGCGACAGCTCATCCCCCGCCTCAGGAGCCGTAGTAGAGCCGGTTGAGTCCAATCAGCTGGATTGAGGGGTTCGCCGCCGCTTGCTTCACCAGTGCGTCGCTGAATCCGGTACCGCTGAACAGGAACATCCTGGCGCTTTCGGAGCCGGGCTGGCCTTTGGCCCAGAGCAGGTCCCGGATGTGCTCGAGCCGGGTCAGGTGGCTGGTGGTGACGCGCTCCTGCCACTTTGCCTCGCCGATTGCGAGCAGGGGCCCGGCGTGCCAGCGGGCCCACTGGCGGCACATTTGCTCGAAGTGCGGCCCGACAACGCTGCTGTGGAAGGCCTGCTGTGAGCGCTGCCAGACTTGCGGGGCACGGCCAGGGCGTTCCAGGTCCCCCCAGGCCGGGCGCATGATCGCGTTGTAGAAGGTAAGGAGCGGCTGCGCGTGCTGTTTCCCCCGGCGATCGCGGCGAGCACTGCGTGGTATAGCGCGGTGTCGTGGATGGCGGTTTCCTCCGCGAGCATGTAGTGGGCTTCGCGGAACAGCGGCCGACCGGGGCGGTGCGGCATACCCACGGGTCGAAGTCACCGGCGCCAGCCGGGGCATCGTCTTGAACGAACTCCCGGCGGTAGGCGGGGGTTCCGCCGACGATGGCGTCGGTGAGTACCGCGGTGCGGAGGTCAGTTATACCCCAGAATTCCCTGGCGAGCCGGAAGTCCAGGGTTGGGACGATCAGCTCGAGGCCGGCTCTGCCTCGCAGTGGCGCACTTCCTGCCAGGAGCTTGCCCATGAAGGAAAGGGCAGAGCCGCACAGTAGCAGGCGCACCAGGGTGTTGTACCGCTGGGCGGACGGTTCGAGAGCGCGCTGGATCAGGGAGGAAGCGCCGGAGTGGCCTTGGCGAGAAACGGAAACTCGTCGATGACGACGGGCTTCGTCCCCCAGTGGCGCGATGCGCATCAGCCGGGTGATTGCCTCGTCCCACCCGGCGAACCGGAAGGGCACAGGTTCGCCAAGATAGGCTGCGAGTGCGTCTCCGAACTGGTGCAGGGAGTCCGCCTCGGTGGTCTCGGCAGCGGTGAACATGAAGCCGTTCGTTTCCACCGTGAGGGCGTCGAGGAGGAAGGTCGGCGGGGTGCCAGGGGTCCGAGAAGTGGTCTGGATCACTCGCTGGCAACGGATGAACTGCCGCCCGGCACGGCGAGCCACTGCTCTAGTTGGCCTGGCCCGGTATGTGATCTGCGTCGATGGCGGGCGGCTCGCCGATGGCGGGCGGCTGCCGGGCCACCCGCACCCGGGCGATCCGGCGGCCGTCCATCTCGGTGACCGTGAGCGCGCGGCCGGCGATCTCGACTGCGTCGCCCTCGCGTGGCACCCGGCCGAGCACGGCGAGAATGTAGCCCGCGACGGTCTCGTACGGGCCATCTGGCAGCTCAAGGGCGGTCTGCTCGGCGAACTCATCCAGGTTCAGCAGGCCATCCACCTCCAGCGCGCCGCCGGTCAGCTGCCTCGACTGCCCCTCGTCCACGTCGTACTCGTCCTGGATGTCGCCGATCAGCTCCTCGACCAGGTCCTCCAGGGTCACGATGCCGGCGGTGCCGCCGTACTCGTCCACCACGATGGCCAGGTGCGCATGATCCTTCCGCATCTCCGACAGCGCGGAAAGCACGGTCTTCGTCGTCGGCAGCAGCTTGACCGGCCTGAGTACCTGACCGACCAGGCTCGATCCGTTCGCCGCGGGGTCGAGCAGATCGCGGGCGTGCACGAACCCGACCACGTCATCGTAGGAGTCCCGGTAGACAGGGAAACGGGAGTACGGCGCGCTCACGGCGATCTTCGCCGCGTCCTGCAGGGGCATGCTGGCTGGCAGGAACTCCACCTCAGTCCTGGGCACCAGAACCTCGCGGATCTGCCGTTTGCCCGCGTCGAAGACCTCGCTGACGATGTGCCGCTCATCCGGGCTCAGCGCCTGGCTCCCGGCCAGCAGGTCGCGCAGTTCCTGCTCGGTCATCACCCCTCGCCCGGCCGCCGGGTCACCGCCGAACAGCCTGACCACCAGGTTGGTCGATTTCGACAGCAGCCATACCAGCGGGCGGGCGAGCGTTGCCATCCTGTCCAGCAGCGGGGCGGCGACGAGCGACACCGCCGCGTTGCGCTGCAGGGCAAGCCGCTTGGGCGCGAGCTCCCCCAGGACCAGGGTAAAGAAGGAGATCGCCAGCGTAACTACGGCCACCGACACTACGGAGGCAGCGCCCTTCGACAGGTGGTGCCGGAGGGTTGACCCCAGGCGGCTCGCCAGCGTGGCCGCGCCGAAGGCGCCGGACAGCAACGTGGCCAGGGTGACGCCGATCTGCACGGCGGAAAGGAACCGGTTGGGGTCCTGGGCGAGCTTAGCGGCCCGCTGGCCCCGCTTGCCGCGGTGCGCCAGCGCGCGAACCTGGCCGTCCCGCAGCGAGACGAGCGCCATCTCGGCCGCAGCGAAGAAGCCGCCGATGATAACAATGACCAGGACAATGAGAATGTCCCAGCCGACATCATTCACTTGGCGATCCCTGACCTCGGCAATCGGGGCGGCAGTAGTCCGGACAGTCTAGACCTGCCAGGGCAGCGCCCGGCATGCCGTCGGCCGCGCCGCACGGCGCCCGTGGCCATGCGATCCTTGAGCGACAGAGCGCGTGCGGCGGACATGACAGGCGAGAAAGGGACAACTGATGCCGGCTGAGGTACGCGACGACGCTGCGGCGATCTCCGGCGAGCTCGCCGAGTTGCGCCACGCCATCCACCGCGAGCCGGAGATCGGTCTCGATCTGCCCAGGACCCAGGCGAAAGTGCTCTCGGCGCTCGCCGGACTGCCGCTCGAGATCACCAGGGGAGAGCAGCTGAGCTCGGTGACCGCGGTGCTGCGCGGCGGCCGGCCGGGCGCCACGGTACTGCTGCGCGGCGACATGGACGCGCTGCCGGTGACCGAGCGGACCGGCTTGCCCTACTCCTCGCGGATCGACGGGGCGATGCACGCCTGCGGCCACGACCTGCATACCGCGATGCTGGCGGGCGCGGCCCGGCTGCTGTCGGCGCGGCGGCAGCAGATCCAGGGGAACGTCATCTTCATGTTCCAGCCCGGCGAGGAAGGCTTCGCCGGGGCGCGTCAGATGATCTCCGAGGGCGCGCTCGACGCGGCGGGCGACCGGCCGGTCGCCGCCTTCGCGCTGCATGTCGCCTCCTCGCAGCTGGCATCCGGCGTCTGCAGCACCAAGGCGGGAACGATGATGGCCGCCGCCGACGTGTTCGAGGTGACCGTGCACGGCCGTGGCGGGCACTCGTCGCAGCCGCATCGCGCCGCCGATCCGATCCAGGTCGCCTGCGAGATCGTGGTGGCCCTGCAGGCCATGGTCACCAGGCAGTTCGACGTGTTCGATCCCGTCGTTCTGACGGTCGGCAGCTTTCACGCCGGCACCACCGACAACGTAATTCCCGACGACGCGCGCTTGCTCGCCTCCATCAGGACTTTCTCAGCGCAGGCGCGCACCCGGGTGATGAGCGCCGCCGCCCGGCTGGTCGAGCAGATCGCCGCCGCCCATGGCCTCTCCGCCACCGCCGGGTTCCCGAAGGGATACCCGGTGACCGTCAACAACGACGCGGAGGCCTCCTTCGCCCGCGCGGCGGTGACGGAGCTGTTCGGCAGCGGGCGCTGCCTGACCCAGCCTTTCCCGCTCACCGGGTCCGAGGATTTCTCGTTCGTCCTTGAGCAGGTGCCCGGCGCGTTCATCATGCTGGGCGCCTGCCCGCAGGGGACCGATCCCGCCACCGCGCCCTATAACCACTCCGCCGAGGCGGCGTTCGATGACGCGGTACTCGCCGACGGCGCCGCGCTCTACGCGGAGCTGGCGGTGCGGCGGCTGGCGGCCGCCGGCCAGCCCCTGTAATTCGCGTGGGGGGTGGTGGACGGGATGTTGCCTGCTGGTCACTGACTGAGAATATTCGCACTAATTGTACAAGTCGCCATGGTTCTTATTGTACGCTTGGGCCCTGTGGATGTCGCGATCTCTGACCTGCGGGCGCACCTGAGCGACTGGCTGGCACGTGCCCGTGCAGGGACCGAGGTCATCATTACCGACCGCGGCCTCCCTGTCGCCCGGCTGCTCGGGCTCGAAACGACCACCGCGATCGAGCGCCTGACCGCCGAAGGCGTCATCGGGCGGCCCGATCACCCGCAGCGGCCTGCCGCGTCCGGGCGGCAGCGCCCGCGTTCTCGCCGTCCGGTCGCCGACCTGGTCAGCGAGCAGCGGGACTGACCCGGTGGCGGTCGTCTACTTCGACTCCAGTGCCCTGGTGAAGCTGCTGGTCCAGGAAATCGGCAGTGACCTGGCGGCCGAGCTGTGGGATGGGTGCGACGCAGCGGTGGCCAGCCGGCTGGCCTATCCCGAGGTCCGAGCCGCCCTGGCCGCGGCCGGGCGTAACCACGACCTGGACAGCGACGGCCTGGCTGCTGCCGAACACGCATGGGAGGAGTACTGGCCGGCCACCCGCCCGGTGGAACTGACCCGGCCGGTAGAGCGGCATGCCGGGCGGCTCGCCGCACAGTATGCACTGCGCGGGGCTGATGCTGTGCACCTGGCCAGCGCCCTCGCGCTCAGCGACCCTGGTCTGATCCTCGCGGCCTGGGACCGCCGTCTGCGGGCCGGCGCTAGGGCCGCAGGGGTAGCGGTCGCCCCGGCTGAACTTGGCTCATAATTTGGCGGTGAGGTCGCGGTGCTCGCCGGGTACCAGGCCCAGGATGATGTGCGGGTCTATCTCGATCCAGCGGGGCACCGCCTCAGCTATGAGACCGGCCGCCCGCCACAGCCTGCCTTGCGGCCTCCTGCTTACGCGGGGCCCGGCTTACGCGGGGCCCGGCGGGCAGCCGGCCAGGGATTGGAAGACGTTGTCCACGAGGGCATCGATGAACTGGCTGTTCACCGGCAGGCCCGCGAGCAGCACCCGGTGGTACAGGGGCCCGTACAGCACGTCGACCACGAAGTCGAGGTCGACGTCGTCCCGGACGTCGCCGCGGGCAACGCCGCGTTCGAGGATGCTCCGGTCGAGCGCGCGGCGCTCATCGGCGTACCGCTGCTGAAATACGACGGCCATGGCGCGGTCGTGCTGGGCCTGGCCGATGAGGGCGAGCATCACCTGGCCTGCTGGTTCCTTGGTGAGGAACCGGGCCAGCCTGCGCAGGTGCTTGCGCAGATCCTCGGCGGTACTGCCGGTGTCCGGGATCTTCAGTTCGTTCTCGGCGTCTTCGAGAAAGGTGTCCATGAGGATCTCGAACTTCGACGGCCACCAGCGATAGATCGTCTGCTTGGCCACTCCTGCCCGTTCCGCGATGCCCTCGATGGTGACGCCCGCATACCCGCGCTCGACCAGCAGATCATCGGCAGCTTCGAGGACCGCGTCACGAGCCCTGCTGCTGCGGCGGTGGGGAGCACGCCCCGGGCGCGGCCGCATACCGGCCGCCGCTGAGACAGATGGATCAGGCACCCAGGCATCGTATCCGAGCAAGACGCAACGTCGTGTTGCGCCATGCCGGCAATGGAGATAGCCTCTTAGTAGACGCAACGTTGCGTCTCGTTCGAATAGCTGGGACGTCGTTCCTACCGGTACCGCGAGTCGGCCCGGTACCGCGAGTCGGCCCGGTGCCGCGAGTCGGCGCTCCTGGGCCAGCTGGTCCAGCTCCGGGGAGCGGGCCCATCCAACCGAAAGGACAGCGAACTCGTGACCTACCACCCGCATATTGCGGCCGGACTGGCCCGGCAACACCAGGAAGACCTCCTTCGCACGGCGCGCGTATCTCGCGAAGCCCAGCCGGCCCGCGTTCGCGGACCCTTCCGTAACCAGGGCCCCGGCATGGGACGGGCGGGACTTCGAGCAGCTGCTGGCCGACTGCTCCATCACCCCGCTGCGTCCTTACTTACTCTTCTGGCGGCGCAGAGGCTGGCGACACTTACTCGGCTGGCGGCTCAGAGGCTGGCGACGTCGGCCTGCTTGGCCCGGACCGCGTCGGCGGCCGCCCGCAGCGCCGTCAGCTCGGCGTCGGTCAGGTCCCGCTCCACTACCTCGCGCACCCCCGATGAGCCAACTGCTGCCTCGACGCCCAGGTAGACGCCGGAGATGCCGTACTGGCCATCCACCCAGGCACAGACCGGGAGCACGGCGCCCGAGTCCTGCGCCACCGCCCGCGCCATCCAGGCGGCCGCGGCAGACGGCGCGTAGTAGGCGGACCCGGTCTTCAGCAGGGCGACGATCTCCGCCCCGCCGCCCCGCGTCCGCTGCACGAGGGACTCAATGTCCGCGGCGGACAGCAGGTCGGCCAGCGGCTTCCCGTCGACCGAGCATGCCGACGGCACGGGCACCATGGTGTCGCCGTGCGAGCCGAGGGTCAGCGTGCGCACCGCGGCGACAGGCACGCCGAGGCGCTCGGCCACGAAGTAGCTGAACCTGGCCGTATCCAGCATGCCCGCCTGGCCCATCACCCGGTGCGGCGGGAACCCGGATACCTTCGCGGCCAGCGCGGTCATCTCATCCAGCGGGTTGGAGACCACGATCAGCACCGCGTCGGGCGCGTGCTTGACGACCTGCTCGGCAACGTTCCTGACGATCTTGGCGTTGACGCCGATCAGATCCATCCGGCTCATCCCGGGCTTGCGCGGCAGGCCGGCCGTGATCACCACGATCCCGGAGCCGGCGATCGCCTCGTAGCCCTCCCCGGCCGGGCCCGTCGTCTGCCCCGTCATCCGGGTCTCGAAGCCCTGGATGGGCCGTGACTGATTGATGTCGAGAGCGATTCCCTCGGGCTTGCCGTCGACGATGTCGGTGAGCACGACCTCGTCGAATATGTCGTATTCGGCAAGCCGCTGCGCGGTGGTCGAGCCGTAGAACCCGGCCCCGACGACAGTTACCTTCCCAGTGCGGGCCATCGGTGATCTCCTTTGCTTTCCCTGTCGATCGTCGTCGCTCGCCGGCTGCCGCTCGTCAGGACCCGGCCATCGCGGCCCGCAGGCTCTCGTCGAGCACGGCGAGGAACTCCTGCGTGGTCAGGAACGGGGTGCCCTCGCCGACGAGCAGCGCGAGGTCCTTGGTCATCTTGCCGCTCAGCACCGTCTCGACGCACACTCGCTCGAGCGTGTCGGCGAACGCGGTCACCTCGGGGGTGCCGTCGAGCTTGCCGCGGTGCGCGATGCCGCGAGTCCAGGCAAAGATCGAGGCGATCGGGTTCGTCGAGGTCGGCCTGCCCTGCTGGTGCTGCCGGTAGTGGCGGGTCACCGTCCCGTGGGCTGCCTCTGCCTCGACGCATGCCCCGTCCGGCGTCATCAGCACGCTGGACATCAGGCCCAGTGAGCCGAATCCCTGGGCCACCACGTCGGACTGGACGTCTCCGTCGTAGTTCTTGCACGCCCACACGATGCCGCCATCGCCCTTGATCACCTGGGCGACCATGTCATCGATCAGCCGGTGCTCGTAGGTGATCCCGGCCGTCTCGAACTCGGCCTTGAACTCGGATTCGAAGATCTCGGCGAAGATATCCTTGAACCGCCCGTCGTAGGCCTTAAGGATCGTGTTCTTGGTGGACAGGTAGAGCGGGTAGCCGCGAACGAGCGCGAAGCGCATCGTGGCCCTGGCGAAATCGCGGATCGAGTCATCGAAGTTGTACATGCCCATCGCGACGCCGCCGCCGGTGAACCGCGCGACCTCCAGCTCGAACGGCTCGCCCTGGCCGTCGTCGGGCCGGTAGGAGAGCGTCACCGAGCCAGCGCCCGGGACGACAAAGTCAGTGGCCCGGTACTGGTCGCCGTGCGCGTGGCGGCCGATGATGATCGGCTTGGTCCAGCCGGGAACGAAGCGGGGGATGCTGGAGATGACAATGGGCTCCCGGAACACGACCCCGCCGAGGATATTGCGGATCGTCCCGTTCGGTGATCGCCACATGCGCTTCAGCCCGAACTCCGCCACCCGTTCTTCATCGGGGGTGATCGTGGCGCACTTTACGCCCACGCCATGCTCCTTGATGGCGTTGGCGGCGTCGACGGTCACCTGGTCGTCGGTAGCATCCCGCTGCTGAATCGACAGGTCGTAGTACCTCAGATCGATATCCAGGTACGGCAGGATCAGCTGATCCTTGATGAAGTGCCAGATGATCCGCGTCATCTCGTCGCCGTCGAGCTCGACGACGGGATTGGCTACCTTGATCTTGGTCATGCTCTCGCTTTCCCTTCCTCACGCCCGCTTCATCGCCGCGGCGGAATACACCGGACGCGAGGCTACCCGGCGTCACGCCAGGCCCGGTCGGTACCGGGCCGGAAACATCAACTCTGCGCGGGCAGCACCAGGCCGGCGACCAGCAATGCGACGCCGAGGCCGGATAGCACCGCGACGTCAGCGAGCCGCCGCCTGGAGACGAGCATTCCCGCGCGATGCTCGGGCAGAACCAGCCTGGCCACTGCCGCCGCGATGAGCAGGCCGGCCACTGCCAGCGTGCCCGCCCTGGCATTCTGCGGGCCGCGCCACAGGTAGCACAAGCTCAGCGCCACGCCGCCGAGCACGGCGAGGTAAGCCGGACCCGACCGCTGGCTCCCGGCCGGGGGAGCACGGCGCGACCCGGACCGGGCGCTGCCGGCCCGGTGCGCGGCAGCGGACAGCGGAGGCGCAGGCGGAGGCGGAGGCGGAGGCGGAGGCGGAGGCGCGGACCGCGGTTGCTCGGCGACGGCGGGATCCGGCGGCCAGAGCGATCCGCTCGTCGCGTGCCTCATCGCTGCTCCAGTGGCGCCCAGGTGAGGCCGCGCTCACCGATGTACTCGCTATCCGGCCGGATCAGCCGGTTGTCCGCGTGCTGCTCCATGACGTGCGAGGCCCATCCGGCCATCCGGCTCACCGAGAAGACCGGGGTGAAGAGGTCCGTCGGGATGCCCAGGTAGTGGTAAACGGTGGCGGCGTAGAAGTCCACGTTCGGATAGAGGCCCTTCTCCGCGAAGACGACCTCCTCCAGCTTCCTGGACATGCGGTAGTAGGTGTCGTCGCCGGACGCCGCGCCAAGCTCCGCCGACATCTGCCGCAGATGCGCTGCCCTGGGATCTTCCGCCTTGTAGACGCGGTGACCGAAGCCCATGACCTTATGGCCTTCCCGAAGGCGGGCCAGTACCTCGGTCCCCGCTGCCCGGACCGGATCGCTCCCCGCGCTGCTCCTGATCGCCTCGAGGTTCCGCATCACCTGCTCGTTGGCGCCGCCATGCAGCGGTCCCTTGAGGGTGCCAATCGCCGCGACAACCGCCGAGTGCATGTCGGAGAGCGTCGCCGCGCAGACCCGGGCCGCGAAGGTTGACGCGTTCATGGTGTGATCGGCATGCAGTACCAGGCAGGTATCGAGAATCTGGGTTTCCCGCGCCGACGGCGGGGTCCCGGTGAGCTGGAGCAGGAAGTTCGCCGCCACCCCTGCCTCAGGATCGGGCGGCGCGCTCTCCCGGCCGCGCCGCGCCGCGTCGTACGCGGCGGCCAGGACCGGCTGCTGGGCGGTGAGCCTGGCCGCCTTGCGCGCATTAGGCCCGGGCTCATTGGAGTCCTTATCCGGGTCGTCCGCGCTCGCCAGCGAGACCAGCGAGCGCAGCGCCTCCATCGGCTCCTGGCAGCGGGCGATCTCCGGCAGGCTCGTGGTCACCAGCTTCCCGAGGACGCGCCCGGCCGCGAGCTCGCCGCGATAGCCCGCCAGCTCGCCCCGGCTCGGCGGGGAACCGCGCTGCAGCAGGTAGGCGGTTTCCTCGAAGGTGGCGGCCCCGGCGAGCTGGTTGATGTCATAGCCGCGGTAGAAAAGGCGGCCCGCGCGGCCGTCGATGTCGCTCAGCGCGGTGGAAGCGGCCACGACATCAGCCAGTCCCCTGGACGGCTTTCCCGCCATATATTCCTCCCGGACGGCTCGCTCGGCAGTTTACTTGCGCGGCACCCGCGCCGCGCCAGCGCCGCTCTTACGCTGCCGGTGTTTCCGATGGCCGGCCGCCGCCCGCCCGGGTCCGGACCAGTGAACCGGTCCGGCCAAACACGGTAGGAATCCCCGCCAGCAGGGTAGCTGGATCGTGAGACAACAGTGACTACTCCGACAGGCAGGAGTAATGGGTCATGGCTGACCCCTTCATCCGGATCGAGGAAACCGGCACGGTCGTGTTGCTGCGGGCGAACGTCACCACGATCGGGCGCGGCTGCGCCGTCGATGTCAGGCTCAGTGACCCCAGCGTCTCCAGGCTGCATGCCGAGATCATCCGCCGGGGCCCTTACGCCTATGTCACCGATCTCGGATTATCGAGGAACGGCACCAGGGTCAACGGGAGGCTCGTCGCCAGACGACTGCTTGATGACGGGGACGTGCTGACATTCGGCTCGGCCCGCTGCCGGATCGGCGGGATCGCGCACGAGGATTTCACCGCCGAGGTGGAGCTGAGGAGATCGGCAGCGCCGGAGCTGACCCGGCGCGAACTGGACGTGCTGACGTCGCTCTGCCGGCCAGCGCTGTCGGATGAGGCGTTCGTCACGCCGGCCACGGCCCGCGAGGTCGCGTCGGATCTGGTGGTGACGGAGGCCGCGGTCAAGCAGCATCTGCTCCGGCTCTACCAGAAGTTCCGGGTTCCGGAGGGTGCGAACCGGCGGGTCCGGCTGGCCAACGAGGTGGCCGCGCTCGGGCTTGTCCGGCCGCTTCCGCCGGTCGGGCGCCCCGAGTCGGCCGCGGCGGCGCAGCCGGCCCCGCCGGACCTGCCCGCCAACGCGACGATCGGCGCGGAGGTGCACGACCGGCGCGCCAGCTGAGCGCAGCGGGGAGCCGGCGCGTCAGCCGACGACCCGGCGCGCCAGCCGGGCCATGGCGGCGCGCGCATGGTCCGCGGCGGCCAGCACGGCGTGCATCCCGCCGAGCGGCCCCCCGACGTGATGCAGCGGCCAGAGGAACGGCGGCCGGGCAGCGGCAGCGGTCGCTATCGCGGCCACGGCCAGTGCGCAAATCCCGATGAGCGCCACCGTGGCGGCGCCCGCCGAGCCGCCGACCGCATCGAAGAGATTGCCGACCTGGCGCCTGAACCCGCGAGAACCCGGACCGATGCCGCAGCAGGCAACGAGCGCGCCGGCCCCGTAGGCGCAGGCCTGCGCGAACGAGTCCGCGGGCGCCGCCACGATGGTGACGCCTATTACCAGCCCGGCCGCGGCGAGCGCCACCGGCAGGAGGAGCACGCTGGTGATGACCGACCGGGCCAGCATCACCGGGTAGGTCAGCACGGTTACCGCCGGATCGCTTGCCCGCGCGCCCCGCGCGGCGCGCCGTCGGCCGAGGCGGCGCCCGGTGAGGTCGGCCGCTCGCAGCGCGATGATCACGGCGAGTGCGGTCAGCGTGCCGACGACAGGCAGGATCACGCTGGCGCTCGCGCCCACCGCTACCGCGGCGAGGACGAACAGCAGGCGCAGGCGGCGCCGCGACGACTGTCGCCCCGCCTGGCCCGCCGCGCCGGCGGGCCCGCGGTCCTCCGCTGGCCGGCCGTCGCGAAGCGCGGGTGACCGGCCCTGGCCGGTCGCGGGCGGAGGGTAGCGCACCGGGGGGAGCAGGTCACCGACGTAGGCACCCGGCGGGCCGCCAGTCGCGAACGGCTGCGTCGAGTTCGGCCAGGCGGGCGCGGCGGACCGCGACACGGCGGCCGCCGGGACAGCAGACGCCGGGACAGCAGACGCCGGGACAGCAGACGCCGGGGCACCGGCCGGCGAGACGGCAGCCCCGCCGTGACCGGCCGGGACCGCCCAGTCAGCCATCGTGCCCGCTGCCGCGAGCGCCGGATCTGCCGGGCGGGGAAGCCCGGCGGGGACCGCGCCGGGCGCCGTCGCCCGCGCCGGGCCGGGCACCAGCGTCACGGGAACGAGCGCGGCGGCCCGCTCGGCCAGCTCAGCGGCGGCGGGCCTGCGGGCCGGGTCGCGGGCCAGGGCGGCCGCCACCAGCGGGAGTATCGGCGGCGGGCAGCCATCCAGGTCCGGCTGCCCGTGCACGATCCGGTAGAAGATCGTCTCGAATGAGCCGGTGCCGAACGGCGGCCGGCCGGTGGCGGCGAACGCCACCGTGGCCCCCCACGAATGCACGTCCGACGCCTGGCCGCTCTGCTTGCCCTCGATCACCTCGGGCGCGAGATAACCGGGGGTGCCCATGAACATCCCGGTCTGGGTGATCCTGGTCGAGTCCGGCAGATGCGCGATGCCGAAATCGATCACCACGGGCTCGCCGCCGGCGAGCATGATGTTGCCGGGCTTAACATCCCGGTGCACGACACCCGCCGCGTGCACGGCGGTCAGCGCGGCGGCGAGGCCGCGCGCCACCGCGGCAAGCTCCTGACCGCGCCGCGGCCCGCCGGCGGTGACCACCTGCTCCAGTGTCCGGCCCTGCACGTACCTGGTGACGATGTAGGGCGGGTCACAGGTCACGTCCGCGTCGATGACCTCAGCCACGTACGGGCTGCGCACGCGGCGCATCGTCTCGACCTCACGGGCAAGGCGGCGGCGGGCATCCGGATCCCCGGCCACAGCGGGCCGGAGCACCTTCACGGCGACCGGGCGGTCCTCGGCATCCGTGGCCAGGTAGACAACGCCCATTCCGCCCTCGCCGATGCGCTCAAGCACGCGATAGGGCCCGAAGGAATCCGGTGACCGGTCCTGGACAGACATGACGGCACCAGACTACGGAGTCCCGGCCGCTCCCGCCGGCCGCCAGCCGCGAAAGCCGGCTAGCTCCGCCGCCAGGCCTTGACAGCATTACGCAGTAGCGGGCGCGGGACAGCCCGGGAGAGGCCGGCGATTACCTTGTACTGCGCCCCCGGCACCACGACCGGCCGGCCCGCGGCGACGGCGTCCAGGCCTGCCCGCGCCACCCGGCCCGCGTCGAGCCAGGCGAAGGACGGCGCCGACGAGGCTCTCTCATGCCCCTCGTCATGGAACTCGGTCCGGGTCAGGCCGGGGCAGAGGGCCGTCACGTGCACGCCGCGGCCGGACACCTCGGCAGCCAGGCTCTCGCTGAAGGACGTCACGAACGCCTTCGTCGCCCCGTACGTGGCCGAGCCGGGCGAGACGAGGAAACCGGCCACCGACGAGACATTGAGCACCCCGCCGTGACCGCGCCGCAGCATGCCGGGCAGCACGGCGTGGGTCAGCCGGACGAGGGCGAGCACGTTGAGCCGGATCTGCGCCTCCGCGCTGCCGGCCGGCACGTCGGCGACAGACCCGGAGACGCTGAAGCCGGCGTTGTTGACCAGCAGCTCAACTGGCCTGCCGGCATCGGCTAGCCGGTCCTCGGCGGCCAGCAGCCCCGCCGGGGTGGTCAGGTCGGCGCCGATGACCTCGACCGCGACCTGGTGTGCCTCGCGCAGGCTGGCCGCGACCTCGGCCAGCCGCCCGGCCCGGCGGGCGACCAGGATGAGGTCGCAGCCGTCGGCCGCCAGCAGCCTGGCCAGGTTCTCCCCGATCCCGCTGGATGCCCCGGTGACGAGCGCGGTGCGGTACGACTGGTGCATCTGGCGCATCAGTCTCCGGCCACCAGCTTGCGCAGCGCCTGAGCCGTGTCCGCGTTCTGCTCCGCGTGCGCGACGAGCGCCCTGGCAAGCTCCTGAGCCCAGGTGCCCACCGGAACGGGCTGGCGGGACAGCACCACGCCGCGGACCTCGCGGCAGATCTCGGCCACCGGGACGCCGCGCTTGACGCTGAGCGTCATGACCAGATCGCCCATCCGGACGGTGATCTTGACAACCTGGCCGGGGCGGCCGCGCATCCGGTCGGATGCCGTCCGGTCCCTCTCGATCGTGACCCACCCGGCGGGCAGCGCGTCGCCGAGCGACTCGGTCAGGACGCGGGCGTAGATGGCCACGTCGGCGCTATCCGCGCGGAGCGCCGCGGTGACCATGTCGAGCGAGAGGCCGTCGCCAGGATCGGTCACTTCGGCACCATCCTTAGCTGCGGCGCGGTCGTGGGGCGGGAAGGCCGCTGGCTCCCGTCAGGGACGGCGGCGCTCACCGGCCGGCGAACGTGGCCTTCCCTGGCCCATTCTCGATGAAACTGCGCATCCCTGTCCGCTGGTCCTCGGTGGCGAACAGCCCGGCGAAGTTCAGTCGCTCGATCTCGAGCCCGGAGTCGAGATCTACGTCAAGGCCCTCGTCGATGGCCTGCTTCGCGGCGCGCAGCGCGATGGCCGGGCCGCCGGCGTAGCGGTCCACCAGGTCCCGTGCCGCCTGGTAGACGTCCGCGTCAGGGACGACCCTGTCCACGAGGCCGATGGCGAGCGCCTCCGCCGCGCCCACGAAGCGCCCGGTGTAGACGATGTCCTTGGCCCTGGCCGGCCCGACCAGGCGCGGCAGGCGCTGCGTCCCGCCCGCCCCGGGGATGACGCCCAGCAGGATCTCCGGCTGCCCGACCCTGGCGCTCTCGCCCGCCACCCTGAAGTCAGCGCAGAGCGCGAGCTCGAGGCCGCCGCCCAGCGCGTAACCGGTGATCGCCGCCACGACCGGCTTGGGGATCTTCGCGACCGCGGTGAACGCCTCCTGCAGCCGGCGGGTGTCAGCCGCCATCTGGCTGTAGGTCGCCTCCGCCATCTCCTTGATGTCGGCCCCGGCCGCGAATACCCTCTCGCCGCCGTAGATGATCACGGCGCGGACTTCCTGATCGGCGCTGACCTGCGCGGCCGCGGCGGCTATCTCGTCCTGGACCTGGGCGTTCAGCGCATTCATCGGCGGGCGGTCCAGCCGGATCACGGCCACGGCCTGGTCGATCTCGAGCCGAACGAACTCAGTCATGCCGCACCTCTATGCCGGGCCTCTATGCCGCACCTCTATGCCGAGCAATGATCCTACGCGGGCAACCTGCCGGTGAGCGCCGACGGCCAGCCGTAGCCGGCCGGCCAGCGCGGGCCTCGCCAGCCGGCTCAGGTACCGGCCGGCGCAGGCGGGGTCGTAGCTCAGCAGGGCCGCGAACGCGTCCGCGCGTGCCTGGTCATCGGAACGGGCATGCTGACCCTGGCGGCGGCCCCGGGCGGCCCCCGGCCGGTCGAGGGCGAGCATTACTCCCATATTCCCTGCCACCCCCCTCGGGTAACGACCCGGGACGCCCGTGCCAGAGCTGGCGCCGAGGGCGCGAACCCCGGGTTTGTGGGTGTAAACCTAGTGCGAATAAATGCGAAGGGTCAAGAACTTCGCGCGAAGTTGACACGGTGGGTCGCATGTCAGGTAACGTAGCCCATGAAGCACGGAACCTCCGTTGCCAACAGGGAAAATTGCTGCGGTGACGCCGGTCGGAAGCGGGAACACGACTGCGAAGTTTGTGCGAAGGTGGCGATATGCCTACTCGTCCAGCACCACCGCCGTGGGGCACCTTGATCACCGGAGCACTCCGTCAGGCCGGGATGTCGGCGCGAGAGGCGTCGCGCCGGGCCGGGATCAGTGAGGGCCGCTGGCGGCAGATCACCAGTGGATACCAGGTCGTCAGTGCTGGCGTCTACGCGCCCGTGCGGGGGCCAGCGGCCACACTGGCCCGGATGGCGGCCGTCGTCGGCGTCTCCCCGGCCCAGCTCGAGACAGCCGGCCGGGGAGACGCCGCGGCGGTGGCCCAGGCAGCATCCCCGGCGTCCGACGCGGGCGAGGCGATCCTGCGGCGCGTCAGGGAGATGGACACCGATCAGGCCCGCGAGCTGCTGGCCACGATCGCCGTCCAGCTTGGCGTGACGCTGGCCGCCGAGGACGCGACACCGGCGGAGCGCCGGTACGGTACCTAATGCGGCAAATCGCCACTGCGCCAGCGCCGGCGATCGCCTAGCTGACCTTCCCGGGACCGCACCGCGGATCCCGGCCCAGCGAGAGGGACATCAGCTGAACGACGAGTACCCGTCCACTGACCTGGATCGCCTGCGCGAGCTGGCCCATGCCCTCGCGGAGAGCGACCCCGGCCCGGCGAGCGAGCTCGCCTGCGCGCTCGCGGACGCGGTCGCCGGCGTGGCCGGGCGAATGGACGCGCTGTGGCGCCTGATCGCCGCGGTGGTCGAGACGGCAGGACTCAGCGTGGCCGACGCCAAGTCACCGCCCGCTGAGTTCACCCGGGCGCTCGCCGCTCCCCGCGGCACCGGCCAGCAGAGCGTCCGGCTGAATATCGACGGCCGGGAGTGGGTCGCGGCGATCAGCCAGGACGAGCGCCCCGCCGATCCGGCGGGTGCCTGGGCCGCGATCGAACGCATCACGAAGGCCGCCGGCCAGCAGGAGCCTGACGACGATAGCCCGTGGCCCCCGGACAGCCCGTGGCCCCCGGCGGGCTAGGCCAGGCTCGCCAGCGCTGACCAGAAACGCTCGCCTGGTCGGCACCTGCAGGCTGCAGCGCGGACGCGAGAGGTCGACGCGGCCGGCCTTTGCCTGCCGAAGGTGGCCGGCAGTCTGCTGATGGTGGCCGGGGCCGGTCAGTTGTATCCCTTCGCTGCCCGCTGGAATGCGGCGATCGCAGGCCCGTTGCCTTCCAGCTGCCAGTCCTGCCCGAGACTGCCTGGGGCGTCGAACCAGATGAAGCCGAGGATCTTGCGTCGCCGGATGCCGTTGAATAGGCCCGTGATCTGCCGGGCCTCGGGGGCCTCTCTTGAGTCGGCCGCAGTCTCGGAAATGAGGATCGGCGGCAGCCCCCCGGGGAGGTCCTCCACCTCGTCGATGGTCGGCCCGAAGACGCTGCTGAAGGTGTCTGTAGGCGTGGTGTAGTAGCCGTCGATGCCGACCCAGGTGACGTAGTTCCTACCTGGGTACCATTCGCTGATCGGAGTCGTCATGCCGGGAGTGTCGACGTTGATCGTCCACAGCCAGGTGACGTTGTAGTCTCCTTCCGCCCGGAAGAGGTTGACGATGTACCGCCAGGCGGCCCTGAAGGCTGCCGGCTTGACCTTCCCGCTCCCCCACGGATACCAGTCGGCGTTCATTTCATGGCCGAAGCCGATCACCACGTTCTGCCCGTAGGCGTGCACGGCCGCCGCGAACTTGAGCAGGTAGGAGTCGTATTTGCCGGCGACGATCCCGACGATGCTGGTCTGCTTGTCAGGGTTTATCTGGATGACAGGGGTCGCATCGTTAGCCACGGCGTTATCGGCGAATGTCGCCTGGAACGGCTCGCCCCAGCCGCTGTAGTAGAGCGCGAGGTTGACGTGATTCCCGATCATCTGGGCGAAGGTGGTCACCGGCCCGTAGCTGAGCGGGCCGCTCGGCTCATAGACGCCGAGGTAGGAGGCGGGCAACTTCGCGAGGTGCCGGTAGATGGGCCGCGTCGACGCGCCGGCCGCGGGCGTGCCGGACGGCGCGGCGCGGAACGGCGATGTCGGGATGACGCCGGTCGCCACCCCGACGCCAACGCCGGCCCCGGCGGCCACCACGACAGCGGACGTCACGATGGCGACGACCGGGCTGTCCGGGGTGACGAACCCGACGAGGTGCTGCACCAGGCCGGACAGCCCGTCGGCCGCCTCGGCGAGCATGCGGCGGATCCTCATGTCGAGAAGCGCCGGCCACAGCACGAGGCCGGGGAACCGGTGCGTCGCGGCGAGCACCTCACGTACCGCCCGCCGGCGGGACATCTTGTCGAGGCCCGCCCGGACGATGATCGTCTTGCCGTCCGCCGATGCGAGCGCGTTGATCCCCGGCGGCAGGTCACTGGTCTGCGTGATCCGGGTGATCCCGAGCAGCCGGGCCGGCGCCCGGTCGGCGTGCCTGCCGCGCCGGGGCGCGGCTGGCTGCGGAGGCGGCAGGGTCATGCGGCGCTCCTTCCAGGAAACGCCGCGCGTCCCACCACGGCGAGGTTGATCAGGCCGAAGCAGCCGAGTACGGCGAACCGTGGTGACGCGTACTCGACGGTCCGCCAGGCGAACAGGGCCAGCCAGACGAGGGCGGCGGTGCCGTTCCAGGCGCGGACGCCCCATCGGAACCGGCGGACGTTGCTGACCCCGGCACCGGATGCCTGCCAGCTCATCGTCTTGCCGCGCACGTAGTCCCAGATGGCCAGCGCGTGCGCCCAGCCGCGGGCGAGTGTCAGCGGCAGGATCCCGGACAGCTGGTACTCGCTGTAATGCCAGATCGGGTAGAGGTACATGCCGACGATCACGGCCGGGACGAGCACCAGGAAATTGCGCGGCTCAACCGTCCGGGACATGAAGGCGAGCAGGCCGATGGGGATCGCCGGTATGACGAACACGGAGACGCCCGTGAATAGGTAATAGCAGAAACCCGACAGGTAAGTAAGCCGGGCGCGGCGCGACATGGGGACACTCCACAACCGGCCCGTCAATATGGTGCTCGTCGATCCCGTGCACCAGCGGTACTGCTGCCGGATGAACGCGTCGAGTGAGTCCGGGCAGATCCCGGTGCAGAGCACGATCGGCACGTACCGCAGTGTCCATCCGGCGCGGCGCACATCCAGGCCGGTGTGGACGTCCTCGGCGTAATCGATGAGCGTGGTGCCGCCCTGCGACTCCAGCGCGGCCCGCCGGTAGACGGCGCAGGAACCGACGCAGATCGAAGCGCCGAGCCGGTCGCGGGCGGTCTGGATGGAGCGGTAGAACACTTCCTGGATCGCGCCGGCGGATCTCTCCACCCACGTTTGCGCCGGGTGGCTGCGGAAATACTGCGGGGTCTGCACGATAGCCACCCTGGGGTCGTCCATGTACGGCAGCGTCTCGGCCAGGAAGTCAGGGCGTGGCCGGAAGTCGGCGTCGAGTATCACGAAATACTGGCCGGTGGTGCGGGCGAAGGCATACCGGAGGTTCCCGGATTTCTTGTGCTCCCCCCGGTTGGGGCGGACGAGGTAGCTGAAACCGAAGTCATCAGCGAGCCGCCCGGCTGCGGGATCCGCGGCGTCGTCGAGCACATAAGGCCTGGCGACGCCCGGGTAGGCCCGTATCAGTTCGAACACGCCGATCCAGGTATTGCGGAGCACCTCGATCGGCTCGCCGCAGACCGGCAGGTAGATGTCCACCTCCGGCCACCGGATCGGCCGCCATCCGCGCACCCGCAGGACGTGCGCCTTGGTGTCGTAGCCGCGGCCGGTGAAGCACAGCGGCATGGAGAACGCGAACGCGCTGAAGCCGAGCAGGGTGAACCCGGTGAGCGCCCACACTCCTGCGTGGATCTCGAACCAGACCTGGCTGCCCGTCGCGGAGAGGAACGCGATCGTCAGGATCGTCGCCAGGTAGGGCAGCGACCGCCAGTCGTAGGCGTACTTCTCCGCGTCGTCGGGCGGCTCGGGGAGGACGATGGACCTCCGGTGGCGGCCCGGGACCGCGGTCAGGATGGTCATCGCGCGTTCCGCTTTCTGCGAACCCAGATCCGGTACTCGCCGCTGAGAGTGGAGCTGCTGTAGGGCAGGCTGCTGCGCAGCGTGTAGTCGCCGTCTCTGGTGATGTCGCGTTCGATCGCCTTGTCGGTGCCGAGCGTGTCGTCGAATGACAGGACGATGATGGTGAAGTACCCGGCCCGGATCGCGGCCGCGTAGGCGGGTAGGCCGAACAGCACCTTGCCGGTCAGCGGCTGCCTGTAACGGAAGAACCAGGTACTTGTCCATTGCACCCACGGCACCCGGCCCTGCAGGTAATACGCCAGGATGTCGTCGTCTTCGGCGAGATAACGCGCATGCGGCCGCAGCAGCGGGCCTAAGGCGGCGGTGACCCGCGTGGTCTCCGGCCAGCCGCCAAAGTGGTCGCTGGACATGGTGCAGCCGAGCAGGCCGGCCAGGATCGGGACCGCGGCGGCGAGCCGCGCCGCTCGTAGCGCCTTCGCCCGCGGCACCACCAGGGGCAGCGCGGCGAGCGCGAACCCCGCCACGATCGACGCGAACAGCACTCCGTAGCCGACGTGCTTGAACAGGCTGGTCAGGGTATGGATGCGGGCCTGCTGCAGCGGGGCGAGCAGCGATGTCGCTGCCAGCAGCCAGGCCATCACCTTGGCCGGCCAGTTCCGTGCGGTGACGGTAACCGTGACCGCGCCGATGATGGCAAGGACGACGATGATGCCGATCCATTCGCCGCTGAGGTAGAGGATCCCGGCGGGCGCGGCCGGCCCGGCCGCGCGGGTCAGGGTAGTGCCGGTGATCCCGTGCCAGTACGACTGGCCGCCCGCATCGATCGCCGCGCCAAGCGCGGCCGCCGCAGCCGCAGCCGGGATCGCCGCCGCGCGCAGGCCGGCCTTCCGGCCGCCGGTCATCCACGCCTGCAGCATGACGGTCCCGAGCACCGCGGGGTCGAACAGCGCGGACGCGTATTTGGTCGCGTTGGCCAGCGCTAGTACCAGGCCCGCTGCGGCGAGCAGCGCCAGCCGCCTGCGCGACCTGCTGCCGGTGGCCAGGACGCCGAGCCACATCGCAGCCGTGAGCAGGCACAGCGCCATCGCGTCGTAGGTGGCGAACGCGCCAAGGAACTGCGCGGAGCCCGTGCCGGCGAACAGCGCGGCGGCGAACAGGGCGGACCGGCGGTCAAAGATCCGGCGGGTCACCCCGTGCAGCATGGTTGTGGCGGCGAGCATGAATGCCAGGGACAGGCAGCGGGCGGCGGCCAGGCCGCCAATGCTCGCCACGGCGGCACCGAGTGGCGGGTAGATGACCGGCGCGCCGGAGAAATACACCGGGTACGGCGGTATCAGCGCACCGGCCATCCAGTGCGCGAGTTCCGCCCGGCCTGCCCATAGGTACAGTGCCTCGTCCTGGAATGCGGTGTTGGCGGTGATCAGGCGCGCCGACAGGATCACCTGGATGGCGAGCACCACGGGCAGGGTGACCCGGAGCCTGCGCGGACCGCGACGGTGCAGCGGCCGGCCGTCGCCTGTCGCGCTGGCTGGCGCCATCGATCCGCCGGCCATCCCGGCCGCCGAGCCGATGGCCAGTTCCGGGGGGGCCGAGTCTGGCGGAGCGCCCGGCGGGGCCGAGTCGAGCGGCGAGGACAACTCCAGGAGCAACGCCAGGGCGCTGCCGTCTGGTAAGCGCGTCGGGACCGCCAAGCCTGGCGGGCGTCGGCGGGGCCGGGATGGGCTGACCGGAGCGGGCCGCGCGGCCTGATCCTGGTCTACGGCGGTCACCGGGTCGTCTACGGCGGTCACCGGGTCGGCGCCGTGGCGGCACCCGTCGAATGGATATCGGCGGTAACGGCGCTTCACCTCCCTGCGGGAGCACGGTTACACGGAAGTACGGTCACACGGAAGTACGGGTCACGCGGGAACACGATGACGCGGCAGCAGGATTACCAGCGGCCGGCCGGGCTTTCCTGCCCGGCTGCCCAGGCTGTCCGGGCGCCTGTCCCGGCGCCCGCCGGGACAGGCGCCGACGCTCATTCGCCGGACGCGCGGGGCATCGACACCCGCTGCCACCCGTTCAGGAAGCCGCGAACTTCGCTCTCGCTGTAGCGCCGGTGACCGCCGGGAGTGCGGATCGACGACAGCTTGCCGCCGCGCGCCCACCTGGTCACGGTCTTCGGGTCCACTCGGAGCATCGCTGCGACCTCCGCCGGGGTGAGCAGGCGACTCTCCGGCTTGATCTTGGTTCTCACGGCAGGTCCTCTCGCGCTTTGGGGGTAGTTGGCCAGTAACAGAAAGTAACGGATGATGGCCGTTACTCACCGAGAGCGTCCTATCACAGGATGTCATGCTCCCCTGGCTTTTGCAGGCGTTCTGCCGGGCACGGGGATAAATTTCCCGTGCCTTCCTTCATATCCTCGTTAGGAGGGCGTCCTTGTTAGGAGGACGCCGCGATCACCCCGCGGGTTTACGCACTCGCGCAAGGTGACAGAGACGCTATGTCGCACTAATGTCGCATAGCCAGTGAGCATGAATTCCGCATAGCGGCTAGCAGGGCGTCAGCGGAAATCCCCGTTGGTCATCCCGGTCGGGGCATCGGGAACCACGATGAGGCCAAGCCCGGCGGGGGTGGTCAGCAGCGGGTGCCGGGGCAGCACCCGGACGGTGTAGCCGAACGGGCCAGGGCCGCCGAGTTCTATCGCTCCGGCGTACCTGGCGACGGGATCGCCGTCGGCATAGGCCTCAAGCTCAAGATCCGCGCAGGCCGGATCGGCAATCTCGTCCTCATCTCCGGCCCGGCCGTAGACCACCTGGACGGTCACGTCGCGCGGGGACAGCTCGCCCAGCGCTACCGCGGCCCGCACCAGCAGCCGGGCGCCAGGACGGTGCTCGCCCTCCTCGGCCTCGACGTGGTCGACCCGGATCGTCTGCCATGCCTTCCGCACCCGTTCCTGCCAGGCGGCGAGCTCGCGGGCGCCGGCGAAATCAGCCTCCGCCCCGGTGCCCCCGGCGAGTGCGCGGGACGAGCGGGCCGCGGGCACGTACAGCGCGGTGACGTACTCGCGCACCATCCGGGTGGCCTGTGCCTTGGGACCGAGCTTTCGCAGCGTATGCGCCACCATCTCCAGCCAGCGATGCGGCGGGCCGCCGGCGGTCGAGTCGTAGAACAGCGGAGCCACTGACTGGCTGACCAGGTCGTAGAGGGCAGCCGCCTCGACCTCATCGCGGCGGCCGGGATCGGCGACGCCGTCGGCGGAGGGAATCGCCCAGCCGTTGGCGCCGTCGTACCACTCGTCCCACCATCCGTCGAGAACGGACAGGTTCAGGCCGCCGTTCAGCGCTGATTTCATGCCGGAGGTCCCGCACGCCTCCAGCGGCCGCAGCGGATTGTTCAGCCAGACATCGCAGCCCTGCACCAGCGCGTGCGCGAGAGCCATGTCGTAGTCCGGCAGGAAGACGATGCGGCGGCGTACCCGCGGATCGTCGGTGAACCTGACCATCTGCTGGATCAGCAGCTTGCCACCATCGTCAGCCGGGTGCGCCTTGCCCGCGATCACTATCTGCACCGGCCGGGCGGGGTCGAGCAGCAGGTCGGTGAGCCGGGCGGGATCGCTGAGCATCAGCGTCAGCCGCTTGTAGGACGGCACCCGGCGGGCGAAGCCGATCGTCAGCACATTCTCGTCAAGTGCCTCATCGATCCAGGTCAGCTCCGCGTCGGAGGCACCCCGCTGGTGCCACGAGGCGCGCAGCCGGCCCCGGGCCTCGGCCACCAGCCGGGTGCGGAGCAGCCGGCGGATCTCCCAGATCCGCTCCGGGCCAGCCGCAGCGATGAGGTCCCAGGCGGGACCGTCCTCGGGCAGGTGCCCGCCCGGCGGGCCGGCGGCCTGCCGCGGCTGGCTCGCCTGCTCAGCCCTGCCGCCGGCCAGGTCCAGGATCTCGCTCGCGACCCAGGTGGGCGCGTGCACCCCGTTCGTCACCGACCCGATCGGCACGTCAGCCTCGTCGAAGCCCGGCCACAGGCCGGTGAACATGTGCCTGCTCACCGCGCCGTGCAGCTTGCTCACGCCGTTGACCCGCTCGGCGAGCCGCATTCCCATCACGGCCATGTTGAACACCCCGGGGTCGCCGCCGGGGAAGGTCTCAGCGCCGAGATCGAGTACCCGGTCGCAGGGCAGCGCGGGGTCCTCGGCCGGTCCGCCGAACTGCCGCTCGATGAGGTCGCGGGCGAACCGGTCGATGCCCGCCGAGACCGGCGTATGGGTCGTGAAGACGGTTCCCGCCCGGCAGGCGACGATCGCCTCGGTGAAGCTGAGGCCGTCCCGGACGTACTCCCGGATGCGCTCAAGGCCGAGAAAGCCCGCGTGGCCCTCATTGGTGTGGAAGACCTCCGGCTGCGGGCGCCCGGCAATCGCGCAGAATGCCCTGACCGCCCGCACGCCGCCGATGCCCAGCAGCAGCTCCTGGTGCAGGCGGTGATCGCTGCCGCCGCCATAGAGCCGGTCGGTGACCTCGCGCAGGGCAGCCTCGTTTTCCTCCACGTAGGAGTCGAGCAGCAGCAGCGGCACGCGGCCGACCTGCGCCAGCCAGACCTGCGCCGCCAGCTGCGCGCCCCCGGCCAGCGCCACCGTGACCCGGACCGGGGCGCCCTCGCCATCGCGCAGCAGGGCGAGCGGCAGGCCGTTCGGATCTCCGCCCGGGTAACGCTCCGTCTGCCAGCCTGGCGCGGACAGCGACTGGGTGAAGTAGCCGTGCCGGTAGAGCAGGCCCACGCCGATCAGCGGAACGCCCAGGTCGCTGCTCGCCTTGAGATGGTCACCAGCCAGGATGCCCAGGCCGCCCGAGTACTGCGGTAGCGCCGCCGTCACGCCGTACTCCGGCGAGAAGTAAGCCACCCCGGCCTGCCCGCCCGCGAGCTCAGGGCTGGCCTGATACCACCGCGGGCCGGACAGGTACTCGCGCAGCTCGTCGGCCGCGTCCCCGAGCCGGCGCAGGAAGCGCCGGTCGGCGGCGAGCGCCGACAGCCGCTCCTGCGGTACCTGGGCTAGCAGGGCCACGGGATCCTGGCGGGCCCGCTGCCAGCCGTCCGGGTCGATCGCGGCGAAGAGCTCCAGCGTCTCGGAATGCCATGACCAGCGGAGATTCAGCATCAGCTCGCGCAGCGGCGCTAGTGGCTCTGGCAGTACCGGGTGGATGGTGAACCGGCGGATCGCTCTCACGCACAGCGACATTAACGGGTGCCGGAGTTTGGCGGTAACCGGGGCGCTTGGTCGCGGCCGGGGCTGGGTAGCGTGGCAGGGTGATAGGCCGCATCCCGATCCTTGACATGCAGCCGGTCGTGGAATGCGGGCGATACCCCGCCAGGGCCGTCAGCGGGGAAATCTTTGACGTCAGCGCCACCGTGTTCCGGGAGGGACACGAGATGCTCGGCGCCGGCGTGGTGCTGCGCAGGCCGGACGGCCGCCGCGAGCCGCTGACCGCCATGGCCGAGCTGGCCGAGGGCTCCGATCGCTACGGCACGCAGGTGATGGCGACATCGGAGGGGCTGTGGCATTTCCGGGTGGAGGCATGGGGCGACCCGCTGGCCGGATGGCAGCGCGCGGCGGCCATCAAGGTGCCGCTCGGCCAGGACACCGAGCTCATGCTCGCCGAGGGCGCGCTGCTCTTCGAGCGCGCCGCGCGCAACATCAGGCCAGCCGGCGATGCCGGTCAGGCGGCGGCCAGGGCTGCGCTCGCCGCGGTGGCAGAGCGCTTGGGTGATCCGGCGGTCCCCGCCGCCGGGCGGCTCGCCGCGGCCACCGACCCGCGGATCGCCGCAATCCTGGCCGGCCGCCCGCTGCGCGACCCGCTGACCCGGTCCGGCTGGTGCCCGGTCATGGTGCACAGGGAGCGCGCGCTCTACGGCTCCTGGTACGAGTTCTTCCCCCGCTCGGAGGGTGCGAGCACCGGCCCGGACGGCGAGCGCCAGCGATCGGGCACGCTGGCCGCGGCGGCGGGCCGGCTGGACGCGATCGCCTCGATGGGCTTCGACGTCGTCTATCTCCCGCCGGTCCATCCGATCGGCACGAGCGCGAGGAAGGGCGCCAACAACACGCTGACGGCCCGGCCGGGCGACCCGGGATCGCCGTGGGCCATCGGCTCGCCGGACGGCGGGCACGACGCGGTCCATCCGGAGCTCGGCACGCTGGCGGACTTCGACGACTTCGTCGCCCGCGCGGGCGAGCTGGGCATGGAGGTCGCGCTCGATTTCGCGCTGCAGGCCTCGCCCGACCATCCGTGGGTGCAGTCGCATCCCGAGTGGTTCACCACCCGGGCCGACGGCACCATCGCCTACGCGGAGAACCCGCCCAAGCGCTACCAGGACATCTACCCGCTCAACTTCGACAACGACCCGGACGGGATTTACGCGGAGGCGCTCAGGATCGTCCGGCACTGGATGAGCCACGGGATCAGGATCTTCCGGGTGGACAACCCGCACACCAAGCCGCTGAGATTCTGGGAACGGCTGCTCGCCGATATCGCGCGCACCGATCCTGACGTGCTGTTCCTGGCCGAGGCTTTCACCCGGCCCGCCATGATGCACGCGCTGGCGAAGATCGGCTTCCACCAGTCGTACACGTACTTCACCTGGCGCAACTCGCCCGCCGAGATCGCCGGGTACCTGCGGGAGCTGGCCGGCCCGACAGCGGCGTACATGCGGCCGAATTTCTTCGTCAACACGCCGGACATACTCAGCGAGTACCTGATGTACGCGGGGCCGGCCGCCTTCAGGGCCCGGGCGGTGCTCGCCGCGATGCTCGCCCCGTCGTGGGGGGTCTACTCCGGTTACGAGCTCGGCGAGAACCTCCCGGCCGCGCCGGGAGTCAGCGAGGAATACCTGGATTCTGAGAAATACCAGTACCGGCCGCGCGACTGGGACGACCCGGCGACCATCGCGCCTTTCATCGCCAGGCTCAACAGGATCAGGAAGCTCCATCCCGCTCTGCACCGGCTCCGCAATCTTCGCTTCCACTTCGCGGACCAGCCGGAGCTACTCTGTTTCTCTAAGGGCTCCGGCGCCCGTCCGGGCGGCCAGCCCGGACGGGATATCGTCCTTGTCGTCGTCAACACCAACTGGCGCGAGCCGCGGGCGGCCACCGTCTGGCTCGATATGCCTGCGCTCGGGCTTGGCTGGGACGCGGAGTTCATTGTCACCGATGAGCTTTCCGGCGAGTCCTACCGGTGGCGGCGGGCAAACTACGTTCGACTCGACCCGGCGGTGTCACCGGCGCACATCTTCACCGTCAGCACCTAGCCAAGATCCCACAGAAGCGCAGGAGAACGCAGTGGCCAGAGAGCCTGAGCCAGTGCCCGCCGACGGCAAGCGGCCGCCGCTGCCCGCGCCCCGGGCGGCATTTCCGCTCCCGGCCGGCCCGGTGCCCGACGCATTCTCCTTTGACACCCCGCGGGACCCGGAATGGTACAAGCGCGCAGTCTTCTACGAGGTACTCGTGCGCGGATACGACGACTCGAATGGCGACGGCACGGGGGACATCCGCGGCCTGATCTCCAGGCTGGACTACCTGCAATGGCTAGGGATCGACTGCCTGTGGCTGCTGCCCATCTACGCGTCGCCGCTTCGCGACGGCGGGTATGACATCGCCGACTACACCTCGATACTGGACGAATTCGGGCACATCGGCGATTTCGTCGAGCTGGTGGAATCGGCGCACGAGCGCGGCATCCGGGTGATCGCTGATCTGGTCATTAACCACACCAGCGAGGCTCATCCCTGGTTCCAGGCATCCCGCACCGACCCGGACGGCCCGTACGGCGATTTCTACGTCTGGTCGGACACCGACGACCGCTACCGCGACGCCCGCGTCATCTTCGTCGACACCGAGCATTCGAACTGGACCTTCGACCAGGTCCGCGGCCAGTACTACTGGCACCGGTTCTTCGCTCACCAGCCGGACCTGAACTTCGACAACCCGCGAGTCCAGGACACCATGCTCGAGGTGCTGCGCTTCTGGCTTGACCTCGGCATCGACGGATTCCGGCTGGACGCCGTGCCGTACCTGTACGAGCGGGAGGGCACGAACTGCGAGAACCTCAAGGAAACGCACGAGTACCTGCGCCGCATCCGCGCCGAGGTGGACCGGCTGTACCCGGACCGCGTGCTGCTCGCCGAGGCGAACCAGTGGCCGGGCGACGTGGTCGAGTACTTCGGCGACCCGTCCGTCGGCGGCGACGAGTGCCACATGGCCTTCCATTTCCCGCTGATGCCGCGCATCTTCATGGCCGTGCGGCGCGAGCAGCGCTACCCGATCTCGGAGATCCTGGCCCAGACGCCGCCGATCCCGGCCGGCTGCCAGTGGGGCATCTTCCTGCGCAATCACGACGAGCTGACGCTGGAGATGGTCGCCGACGACGAGCGCGACTACATGTACTCGGAGTACGCCAAGGACCCCCGGATGAAGGCCAACATCGGGATCAGGCGACGGCTGGCGCCGCTGCTCGACAACGATCGCAACCAGCTGCAGCTCTTCACCGCGCTGCTGCTGTCACTGCCGGGCTCGCCGGTGCTCTACTACGGCGACGAGATCGGGATGGGGGACAACATCTGGCTCGGCGACCGGGACGGCGTGCGCACCCCGATGCAGTGGACGCCGGACCGCAACGCCGGATTCTCCGGCTGCGACCCGGCCCGCCTCTACCTGCCGGTGATCATGGATCCGATCTATGGCTACCAGGCGCTCAACGTGGAGGCACAGCAGAAGAACTCCGGCTCGCTGCTGCACTGGACCAAGCGCATGATCGAGATCAGGAAGCGGCATCCGGTCTTCGGGCTCGGCCGGTACGAGGAGCTGAGCTCGTCCAATCCGAGCATCCTGGCGTTCGTGCGGGAGTACACCGAGCCGGGCGCCGGCGGGGCCGACCAGATCCTCTGCGTGAACAACCTGTCCAGGTTCCCGCAGCCGGTAGAGCTCGACCTGCGCAGGTTCAAGGGCGTCACGCCGGTCGAGTGCATGGGCGGCGTCACCTTCCCGCCCATTGGCGAGTTCACCTACCTGCTGACCCTGCCCGGTCACGGCTTCTACTGGTTCCAGCTCCCGCCGCTGGCCGGCGGTAGTGAGCCCGCGCGCTGATCATCAGTTCCCACCCCGTGCCCCGGGCGGGGACGGCCCGCCCGTACGGTGTTAGCAAGCCGACAGGAAGGGACTAAGGCCCGTAATCATGACATTGGAGCGGTCGCTCGCGATCTGGCTGCCCGCGCAGCGCTGGTATCCGGGCACCGGCACTGCCGGTGACCTGGCGATCGTCGCCGACACGCTGCTCGCGTCCGGCGACCCGGAGCTGCGGCACCTGATCGTCACCGCCTCGGGCGGCGGCGGCGTGGCCACCTACCAGGTTCTCGCGGGCATCCGCGCGGAGGTTCCTGCCAGGCTGAGCCACGCCGTGATCGGACCGGACAACCGCGGCCGGACCGCCTACGACGCGCTGCACGACCCCGACCTGACCGGCGTGCTGCTGCGCGGCATCCGCGGCGAGCGGGCCGCGGGGCCGCTGCGCTTCGTCCGGGAGCCCGCCGCGCCGATCGACGAGAGCGCCGTCAGCCGGGTGCTCTCGGCCGAGCAGAGCAACACCAGCCTGATCTTCGGCGAATCCGCGATACTCAAGGTCTTCCGCAGGGTGTTCGCCGGCCAGAATCCGGACCTTGAGGTGGCTCACGCGCTGGCCAGGCTCGGGTCACCGCACATCGCCAGGCCGCTCGGCTGGATCGAGTCCCGGCGCGACGGCGAGCAGCCGGCCCTGCTCGCCCTGCTGTCGGAGTACCTGCGCGGCGCCTGCGACGGCTGGTCGCTCGCCGAGACGAGCGTGCGCGACCTGTACGCGGGTACCGGCCGGGCGGCCGAGGCCGGCGGTGATTTCGCCGGCGAGGCGCACCGGCTCGGCGCTGCCACCGCCAGCGTGCACGCCGACCTGGGCACGGCCTTCGGCACCGGCCTGCTGGAGCCGGCCGCGGTGGCCGAGCTCGCGGCCCAGATGCGGCGTGCGCTCATGGCGGCCATCGACGAGGTGCCGGAACTGGCCGCGCACGCCGGCCGGGTGACCGCCGCGTACGACCGGCTGGCCGATCTCGGCGAGCCGCTGCCCGTCCAGCGGGTGCACGGCGACTACCACCTCGGCCAGGTGCTGCGGACCCAGACCGGCTGGGTCGCGCTCGACTTCGAGGGCGAGCCCGCCACCTCGCTGGCGCGCCGCCGGTCCCGGTCTCCCGCGCTGCGGGACATTGCTGGCATGCTGAGATCGTTCGACTATGCGGCGCGACACCAGCTGATCGGCCGGCCCGGCCGGGAACGCCTGGCCGCAGCGGCCGGCGAGTGGGCGGCCCGCAACCAGGCCGCGTTCTGCGCGGGATACGCGGAGGCCGGCGGGACGGACCCGCGGGCCCAACCTACGGTGCTCCGCGCGCTGATGCTCGATAAGGCGGTGTACGAGGTGACGTACGAGGCCAGGCACCGGCCCTCCTGGGTGTCGATCCCGCTCGACGCGATCGCCGGGATGTGACCGTGCCTACGACAGATGACGCGACGCTGCCCAGCATGGCCGAGATCGACCAGATCGTGGCCGGCACGCATCACGACCCGCACTCCGTGCTCGGCGCGCACCCGGTCAGCGGCGGGATCGTCGTCCGCGCGCTGCGGCCGCTCGCCACGTCGGTGACCGTCGTGCTCGCCGACGGGCGAAGGTTCCCGGCCGCCCACGCCCGCAGCGGCGTCTTCGCCGTGACGCTGCCGCTCACCGAGATCCCCGACTACCGGCTGGCCGTCACCTACCCCGGCGCGGAGGACGCGGGGGACGGGAGTGACGCCGGCCAGTCCGCCGAGATCCTGGTCGATGACCCGTACCGGCACCTGCCCACCCTCGGTGAGGTTGACCTGCACCTGATCGGCGAGGGCCGGCACGAGCAGCTCTGGCGGGTGCTCGGCGCCCATCTGCGGGAGTACCCCGGCGACGCGCCTGCCCCGCCCCCGGCGGCAGCCGCCCGGGCAGCGGGAGCCGGCGACGACGATCCGTTCACAATGAATTTTGGCCGGGTTACCGGAACCTCATTCGCTGTCTGGGCACCGAACGCGCGCGGCGTGCGGGTGACCGGGGACTTCAATTTCTGGGACTCCCGCATGCACCCGATGCGCTCTCTCGGCGGATCGGGCGTCTGGGAGATCTTCATCCCGGGGATCGGCGAGGGCACCAGGTACAAATTTGACATCTGCGGCCCGGACGGTTCGTGGCACACCAAGGCGGACCCGATGGCTGCCCGCGCGCAGCGGCCGCCGGAGACCGCGTCCGTGGTCACCCAGTCGCGCTACCAGTGGGGCGACGCCGGCTGGCTGGCCGCGCGGGCCGGCCGGGACCAGCTGCACCAGCCGATGAGCGTGTACGAGGTGCACATCGGCTCGTGGCGGCCGGGGCTCTCCTACGCCCAGCTCGCCGATCAGCTCACCCGCTACGTCACCGAGCTCGGCTTCACGCACGTGGAGTTCCTGCCGGTGGCCGAGCACCCGTTCGGCGGCTCCTGGGGATACCAGGTGACGTCGTATTACGCCCCGTCGGCCAGGTTCGGCACGCCGGATGAGTTCCGCATGCTGGTGGACCGGCTGCATCAGGCCGGCATCGGCGTGATCGTCGACTGGGTGCCCGCGCACTTCCCGCGGGACAGCTGGGCGCTGGCGCGGTTCGACGGCACGCCGCTGTACGAGAACGCCGACCCGCAGCGCGGCGAGCACCCCGACTGGGGCACCCTGATCTTCGACTACGGCCGCCCGGAGGTGCGTAACTTCCTGGTCGCGAACGCCACCTACTGGCTGGAGGAATTCCACGTCGACGGCCTGCGGGTGGACGCCGTCGCCTCCATGCTCTACCTGGATTACTCGCGCAAGGCTGGCGAGTGGACCCCGAACGCGGCCGGCGGCCGGGAGAACCTGGATGCCGTCGCCTTCCTCCGCGAGGTGAACGCGACCTGCTACCGGCGGGTGCCCGGCGTCACGATGATCGCCGAGGAGTCCACCGCCTGGCCGGGGGTGACCCGGCCGGTGCATCTGGGCGGCCTGGGGTTCGGCCTGAAGTGGAATCTCGGCTGGATGCACGACACGCTGGCCTACCTGGCGCACGACCCGGTGTTCCGGCACTATCACCACAACGAGCTGACCTTCTCCATGATGTACGCGTTCAGCGAGAACTTCCTGCTGCCGCTGTCGCACGACGAGGTCGTGCACGGCAAGGGGTCCCTGCTCGGCAAGATGCCAGGCGATCCCTGGCGCCAGTTCGCCGGGCTGCGCGCGCTGTTCGGCTACATGTGGTCGCATCCCGGCAAGCAGCTGCTGTTCATGGGCTCGGAGTTCGGCCAGGCCAGCGAGTGGTCGCAGGAGGCCGGCCTGGACTGGCTGGCGCTCGGCGGCGAGCTGCCCGCCGGCCTGCAGCGACTGGTCATTGACCTGAACGAGGCCTACCGCGCCAGTCCCGCCCTGTGGGCGGACGATTTCTCGCCCAGTGGTTTCGGCTGGATCGACGCCAACGACGCGAGCGGCAACGTGGTGTCGTTCCTGCGGTTCTCGCCGGACGACGGCGGCGTGCTCGCCTGCATTGCGAACTTCGCCGGGGAGCCGCACGGCGACTACCGGATCGGGCTGCCGTCGGCCGGGCGGTGGCGCGAGGTGATCAACACCGACGCCGCCATCTACGGCGGCAGCGGCGTCGGGAACCTGGGGGTCATCGACGCGGCCGCCGAGCCCTGGCATGGCAGGCCGGCGTCCGCCGTGATCACCGTCCCGCCGCTGGCCGTACTCTGGCTGGCCCCCGAGCCCGTGGACCCCTAGCCGGCCCGATTCCGCGCTGGCTCAGCTAACCGGGATGATGCTGGCCTCGATCAGTACCCCGCCGGTGATGCTGAGGATGCCGATGGTGCCATTGGGCTGGCGGCGGCGGTCGGTGGGCGAGCCCGGGTTGAAGATCCGGATCCCGTCGGCTGACTGGTCCAGCGGTATGTGCGAGGGGCCGAAGACGACGAGGCCGGCGGCGGGGAACCTGCGGCGCATCCGGGCGGCGCGGCGGGCGGCCGGGCCGCTGTCATGGATCATCGCCACTCGCAGGCCGCCGAGATCGATCTCCAGCTCCGCCGGGGCGCCCCAGGCGGCGACGTCTGGCCCGTCATTATTGCCGAGCACGGCACGGACCGGCGCGTAGGCCGCCAGCTCGTCGAGCACCAAGGCCGTGCAGACGTCCCCGGCATGCAGGATCAGGTCGGCGTTCCGCAGCCGCTCGGCGACCAGCGGCGGGCACGACCGCCAGCGCCTGGGCGCGTGCGTGTCCGACAGCACCACGACCTTCACCCAGCCATCATGACGGCCGCCGCCCGGCCTGCGGCGCGCACTGCCGTCCGCCGGTCAGCTCAGGGGCGGGCGAAGCGGGTAAATTCGCGGACATGGACGAGGAACTCAGCGCTGAGGCGCCAGAGCATGAGCCAGTGCCACTCGACGCCGGGCAGCAGGTCGCCGAGAAGGCCGCGGCTGGCGTCGTCCCCGGCCGGATGCCGGCGATCTACCTGGGGCACGGCGCGCCGCCGCTCGTCGATGATCCGCTCTGGGTGGTCCAGCTGGAGGGGTGGGCGCAGGCGCTGCCGCGGCCCCGGGCGATCCTGATGGTGTCGGCGCACTGGGAGTCGGCACCGCTCACGATCGGGGCGACCAGGGACGGCGTGCCGCTCGTCTACGACTTCGGCGGCTTTCCTGACCGCTATTACCACGCCCGGTACCCGGCTCCGGGCAGCCCTGAGCTGGCGGCGCAGGTCCGGGGCCTACTGTCGGGCACCGAGCGCGCTGTCGACGCGGCGGACCGGGGACTCGACCACGGCGCGTACGTGCCGCTGACGGTCATGTACCCGGATGCAGACATTCCGGTGCTGCAGATCTCGATGCCGACCCTGGATCCTGCGCGGCTACTGGCCATCGGCGAGAAGCTGCGGCCGTTGCGCGATGAGGGCGTCTTGATCGTCGGTAGCGGCTTCCTCACGCACGGGCTGCCGTTCCTGCGGGACTTCCGCTTCGACGCGCCGCCGCCAGGCTGGTCGACCGAATTCGATCACTGGGCGGGAGAGGCGCTGGACTCCGACGACGTCGACGCGCTCGCATCGTTCCGCAGCGCGCCCGGTGCGCGTTACGCCCACCCGACGACGGAGCATTTCGCCCCGCTGTTCGTGACGCTTGGCGCCGCCGGGGGCCCGGTGCCGCCGGTCACCACCATCACCGGCTACTGGATGGGCCTCGCCAAGCGGTCCTTCCAGGTGGCCTGACAACCAGTACGCCAGCCCCCGCCAGTCCCGCCGGTCCCGCCGGTCCGGCCTTAGGGCGACCAGCGGACGTGCAGCGCGGGTGGCTTGCGGAAGACCAGCCCCCGCGGCGCGCTTGGCCGCTCCTCATCCAGCCTCAGGCCAGGCAGCTGCTCCAGTAGCGCATTGATTGCCGCCCGCGCCTCGAGCCGGGCTAGCTCAGCCCCTGGGCAGAAATGCGGGCCGCGGGCGAAGCCGAGGTTCTGCCGGGCATTGCCTCGCCGGATATCGAAACTGTCGGGCTCGTCGAAGAGCACCGGATCACGGTTCGCCGCCGCGATGGACACGATGACCAGTTCGCCGCACCTAATCCGGGCGGTTCCCAGCTTCGTGTCCGCCGTGGCATAGCGATCGACCACCGCCGCCGATGGCTCCAGGCGCAGCGACTCCTCGACCGCGCCGGGCAGCAGGCTCCGGTCGGCGATGACCAGGCTGAGCTGCCCGGGATGGCTGAGCAGATGCAGGATCGCGTTGCAGATCATTCCCTCGGTGGTCTCGATCCCGCCGAACATCAGCACCGCCGCGTTCGACACCACCTCGTCCGCGCTCAGCCCGCCGGTCCTGGCCGCGGCGGCCAGCATGGAGGATGCACCGGGCTGGCCGATTGCCGCCTCGACGCTGGTCCGCAGCGCGCCGAACGCCGCATGACCGGCGCTGCGCGCGCCCGCGGCGGGCGCAGCGGTCGCACCGCCCCGGCTGGAATCCGCCGACAGCGCCGTCACCGCGCTGACGATGGAGTCGTACCAGGAAAGGATCACGGCCGGCTCGGTCCCGGCGAGGCCAAGGACCTCGGTAACGACCGCGACCGCCAGCGGGCCGGCCAGGCCGCGGCGCAGTTCGGCCTCGCCGTCAGCACGCAGCCCGGCGACCAGGCGGCCGGCCGCGGATACGGCGAAAGACTCCAGCAAGGCAGTGGCCTCCGCGCCGCGGAACGCCTGCGTGAACGGATCGCGTTGCCGCCGGTGCGCCGCGCCGTCCAGCGAGAGCATCGACGGGCCGACGATCCGAGCGGTGGAGAATCGCGGATCGTCGACGGTGAACGTCTCGCTGTCACGCATCACCCGCAACGCGAGATCATGCCGGGTTACCAGCCAGCCGCCCAGCGCGGGCAGCCAGGAGACCGGCTCATGCTCTCGCAGCCGCCGCAGCAGCGGATGCGGGTCACCATCAAGTTCGGCGACAGTCACCGACGCTCCGAGGGGAAACCCCCCGCGGCCGGCTCCGTTCTCGTCCCCGGCGCCGCTGATGCCGGGCACGGGTCGCGGCGGCATGCCGTCAGGCGCCGACTCGAAGGCCTGCACGCCCCGACTATACGAATAACCGCAGACGGCTTAGCCGCGGGACGAAGTCAGAGCAGGCCCAGCAGCCAGCTGGGGCCAGTCACCGACGCCCCGGCGGCGGTGCAGCGGCCGCGCAGTTCCCTGTCCGCGGTCACCACCAGGCGGCTGCCGGGAAGCCGCGCCGCCAGGTCGGCGATCAGGTCGTCGCCCGAGCCGGTGGCGGCGACGGCCCGGACCCGGCCCGCGTCCGGCTGCGCTGGCAGGTCGTCGAGGGCGGCCCGGGCCGCGCCCTCAAGGACCAGCACGAACGCGGGGAACCAGCGCTCCAGCGCCGGTGCCGGCACCGGGGCCGGCAGCGCCGGCACGCCGCGCGCGGCCAGTGCGGCCAGCTCGCCATGCAGCCGGATCGCCGCCCCGGCCCGGTCACGCCACCAGCCGTCGGCCCGCGAGCCCATCACGTTCGCGACGTCCACGATGATCGTCAGCGGGACGAGCGCTGCCCGCAGCAACGGCCACTGCTCGGCGAACCCCGGATGCAAGGCCAGCCGCCCGACGTCCGCCGCGCTGAACCAGCCGACCTCGCTTGTCTCGGCACTGTCGCTGCGCACCGGGAGCCGCGACCTGGCGGCGGCAATCACCGTCTGGTAGGACCAGCCGCCATGATCGTCGCGCAGGATCCCGCCGACGCTGACCTCGTCAGGGGGAAGACCGCACTCCTCGGCTGCCTCGCGCAGCGCCGCGGTGACCGCAGACTCGTGGCTGTCCATGGCGCCGCCCGGCGGTCCCCAGGTGCCCGGATGGTGCACCCACCAGCCTCTGCGCTGCAGCAGCACGGCGGCCTCGCCGACCTCGGCCTCGCCGTCATCGGCCGGACCGTCCTCCGCCGGGACGTAGGCGAGCAGCCCGGCCGCGCCGAACCGGCCCCAGTGCCGGTGGCCCAGGTCACACCGGATCCAGCCATCACCATCTCGCTCCGCCATCGCGCCGACCTTAGCCGACGCCGGGGCCGGCCGAGCCGACGCCGGAGCCGGCCGAGCCGATGCCGGCCGGTCATAAGCTGGCAGCATGGTTGAGTCGATGATTTCCGATCAGTTCTCGAAGCTTCGCCAGCGCCGGACGGCGCCGCTGATCCTGGAACTCGATCTCTCCGAGGGGATCTCCGAGGAGCGCCCGGCCGATCCGGTGACGGCCGTGCTCGCGCGCCGCAGGCTGCTGCTGAGCGACGTGCTCGACGGCCTGCGCAGGGCCAGCGGCGATAACCGGGTCAGGGCGCTGGTAGCCAAGGTAGGCGGGCGGGGCATTGGCCTGGCCGTGGTCCAGGAGCTGCGGGCCGCGATCGACCAGTTCCGCGAGGCCGGGAAGCTGACGGTCGCCTGGGCGGAGACGTTCGGCGAGTTCTCGGCCGGCAACGTCCCCTATTACCTGGCGACCGCGTTCGACACCATCTACCTGCAGCCATCCGGAGACCTGGGGCTCACCGGGATCGCGGTCGAGCGCCGCTTTTACCGCGGCACGCTGGACCGGCTCGGGGTGCAGTTCCAGGTGGGCAAGCGGCACGAGTACAAGAACGCGGCCGACCAGTTCACCGAACGCAGTTTTACCGGGCCTGCCAGGGAGGCCACCGAGCGGATGACGGCGTCGGTCATCGAGCAGCTCGTCGACGCCATCGCCAGCCGCCGCGGTATCGCCCGCGGGCAGGCGCGCGCGCTGATCGACCGGGGACCGTTCCTCAGCGGCCAGGCCCTGGAGGCCGGCCTGGTGGACGCGCTCGGCTACCGCGATGAGGTATTCGCTCACGTCAGGAAGCAGGCCGGGCCGGACGCCATCCTGCAGTACGTCAGCCGCTATCAGCGGTCGCATGCGCTGGCCGAGCGGGCCCGCAGGCTGCCGGCCCCGCGCCAGCAGTCGGTCGCGCTGATCTACGCGACCGGGCCGATCAGGCGCGGGCGCAGCGGGCACGGCCCGATGTCCGGCGGCGCCATGGGCTCGGACACCATCGCCGCGGCGCTGCGGGCCGCGACGGCGGACGACCGGGCCCGCGCGATCGTGCTGCGCGTCAACAGCCCGGGCGGCTCCTACGTGGCTTCCGACACCATCTGGCGCGAGGTAGTACGGGCCCGGGCGGCCGGCAAGCCCGTCGTGGTGTCGATGAGCGACGTCGCGGCCTCCGGCGGCTACTTCATCGCGATGGCGGCCGACGCGATCGTGGCGCAGCCGGGAACAGTGACCGGCTCGATCGGCGTGCTGTCGGGTAAGCCGGTGGTCACCGAGATGCTCGGCCGGGCCGGAGTGACGACCGACTCGGTCGCGGAGGGCGCGCATTCGGCGATGTTCACCACCACCCGCCCGTTCAGCGAGGATGAGTGGGCGCTGGTCAATGACTGGCTTGATCACATCTACGCCGACTTCACCGGCAAGGTGGCGGCCGGCCGCGGGATGTCAGCCAAGCGAGTGCACGAACTCGCCAGGGGCCGGGTGTGGACCGGCGCGGACGCGCTGGCCAACGGGCTCGTCGACGAGCTCGGCGGGCTGGACACCGCGGCCGCGCTTGCCCGCACCAAGGCCGGCCTGCCGCCCGGCGCGCCACTGCGCGTCTACCCGCGGGTGCGGCCGCTTGACCGGCTGCGCCCGCCGGCGTCGAGCGATGCGGCGTCGGCCGCGGCGGCCGGGCTGGCCGCTGGCCTGCTCGCGGAGAGCTGGGGGCCCGCCTGGCGGCTGGCCGCGCGGGCCGGTCTCTCGCCGCACGGACCGCTGATGCTGCCCGGCAGCTGGACCTTCGAGTGACGGAACGGATCGTGGCGGCTGACTCAGCCCGGATCGGCGAGGTGCTGGAGGCGTTCGCCTCGGGCGTCACCCTGGTGACCGTGGCCGATGGCCGCGACGACATCGGGACGACCGTGAGCGCGTTCTGCCCGGTGTCCCTGGACCCGCCGCTCGTACTGGTCTCGCTGATCGCGGCCTCCTACCCGGCCGAGCTCCTCGGCCAGGCGGATCTGTTCGCGGTGACCATGCTGGAGGCCGGCCAGCGGATGCTGGCCGGCCGGTTCGCGGCGTCCGGCCGCCCCGGAGCCCGGCTGCTGCTGGACGGCGTGCCGCACCGGCGCGGTGAGCTGTCCGGCGCGCTGATCGTCTCCGGCGGGCTGGCGGCGGTCGAGTGCGAGATCAGCCAGCGGGTGCCCGCCGGGGATCACCTGCTGCTCATCGCCCGGGTGGCGGCGGTGGCCTACGTCGCGCCCGCCGGCCAGCCGCTGGTAAGGTTCCGCGGCGGCTATCCCCCCGTCGCCGGGTGACTGAGGACCCCGTCACGCGCTCAGGTAGGCCAGCACGGCGAGCACCCGCCGGTTGTCGTCATCCGATGGCGCCAGGCCGAGCTTGATGAAGATGCTCGTGCTGTGCTTGCTGACCGCCTTCTCCGAGACGAACAGGCGCTGCGCGATCGCGCTGTTCGAGCGCCCCTCCGCCATCAGCGCAAGGACCTCGCGCTCCCGGGGTGACAGCTGCGCCATGGGCTCGTCTGCCGAACGCCGGCCGAGCAGCTTGGAGATCACCTCCGGGTCAAGGACGGTGCCGCCGCCGGCCACCGTGCGCAGCGCGCCGATGAACTGATCGTCGCTGAACACCCGGTCCTTCAGCAGGTAGCCGACCGCGCCGGCCTGATCGGCCAGCAGTTCGCGGGCGTACAGCTGCTCGACGTACTGGGAGAGCACGAGGACCGGCAGGCCGGGCGCCTGCCGCCTGGCCTCAAGAGCGGCCCGCAGTCCCTCGTCGGTGAAGGTCGGCGGCAGCCGGACGTCCACGATCGCGATGTCCGGCCGCTGCTCAAGGAGCGCGCGCAGCAGGTCAGCGGAGTTATCCACGGCCGCGGCGATCTCGAAGTCATGCGCCCGCAGCAGCCGGGCGAGCCCTTCCCTCAGCAGGAAGAGGTCTTCGGCGATGACAACGCGCATGGCACCTCGATGACGACCAGCGTCGGTCCCCCGGGCGGGCTGCTCACCGCGAGGATGCCGTCGAATGTACCCAGCCGCCGCTCAAGCCCGCGCAGGCCGGAGCCTTTCAGCGGGTCCGCGCCGCCGGCCCCGTCGTCGGTGACCTCGATCCGGAGCAGGCCGGCGGCATGCTGCATCCGGATCTGCACGTGCCGCGCGCCCGCGTGCTTGACGGCGTTCGTCAGTGCCTCGGCGACCGCGAAGTAGCAGGCCGACTCGACCGGGGCGTCCAGCCGTCCCGGCACGTCGATGTCCGTCACCGTGTGCAGCGGGGTGTCCAGGGCGAGCGCCCGGACGGCATCGCCGAGACCGCGGTCGGCCAGCACCGGCGGGTGGATGCCGCGGACGAGATCGCGGAGCTCGGTCAGGGCCTTCGACGACGTCTGGATGGCCTCGGCGACCAGTTCCGTCGCGGCCTGCGGGCTGTCCGGGATGAGCCGCTGGGCCGCGCGCAGGCTCATCCCAAGCGCGACCAGCCGCGCCTGCGCCCCGTCGTGCAGGTCCCGCTCCACCCGCCGGAGCTCGGCGGCGGCGGTGTCCACCGCGTCGGCCCGCGTCCGGGTCAGCTGCCGCACCCGGCCCGCGAGCTGGGCGTCCGGCACCCGCACTGGCCAGAGCAGTGCCCTGGTGCGGGCATCCAGCGCACGCGGCACCAGCCACAGGCCGAACGCCACCAGCAGCAGGCCCTGCACCCCGGCCAGCGCGGCCCACGGCCGGCTGGTGACATAGACAGCGCCGTACAGCATGTCGCGCGGGCCAGTCATCTGCCGCCACCGCGCAGCCAGCACGATCCCAGGAATCCCGAGGCCGACCAGCCCGGCCACCGCGAGATCCCCCGCCACCACGGGGAGCAGGATTGCTACCAGCAGCGCGATGGCCAGCACGACCCCGCCGCGTACGACGCTCCACCCGCTCGCGCCGAACAGCCAGCTCGGGCCGAACAGCTCCAGCGCGAGAAGCGTGACGGGAAGCAGCACCAGCTGCCACGGCGGATGCGCCGCCGCGCCCGCGCCACGGGACGCCGGACCGAGCAATGCCCTGGCCAGCCGCGACTGCCGGTCAGCGGTGCGCCAGAAAAGCCATGCCCCGGCGCTCAGGAACGCGATGGCCTGCGGCAGGACCAGGTGGCTGCGCCACGAGCCCGCGCCAGCCGCTGTGGGGCCGTGCAGGAACGCGACCCGCGACCCGTAGTCGTAGCGGAGCGCGATCACGAACCCGCAGAGCCCAAGCGACAGCAGCGCGAAGGGCAGTGCCTTCGCGGCCAGGCCGGGCGCGAAGATGACAGCGAGCCCGGCCAGCAGCAGCCCGGCGAACGTCGGCAGGTGGTTGCCATTCAGCAACCCGAATCCGGTCAGCGCGAGCGGGAGCAGCAAGACGCCCCAGCCGAGGCCGCGGATGCGTCCCGGCAGCGTGCTCGCGGTCGCGCCGCGCGCTCGCTGCCTGCGCAGCGCGACAGCGACGCATCCGGCGATATAGGCCGCTATGAGAATCGTCAGCTCCGGCATGCCCGGCTCCTTCGGCGTCGCTGCCCGCGTGCGTGCTGGCCGCTGGTCTCCATCGTGGCTGGCCAATGCGCCGCCCGCCATGGACCGACGCCCACTCGCCGGGTAGGCCCGCACCTACCACGCGACGCGAAGCTGCGGGCGGACGACGCGAAGCTCCACCGCGACGCGAAGCTGCCCGGGCGGACATGGTGTCCGCCCGGGCAGCCAGCGTCATTGGGCGCGGTGCGCCCGCCTGACTTGTGCTACCTGCGCGGGGCCGAGCTGACCACCTCGCCCGAGGTCGGATCCAGCAGGACCGGCCGGAAATGCGGCGTGACGGAGAAGTTCAGCACGCCTCCCGGCGCGTCCAGCCTTCCCGCCATCCGGTCGAACGAGCCGTCGCCGATCCGCTCGCCGCCGAGCCAGTTGTCCTCGATGAACTTGATGATCGAGCTCTGGTCGGTGACCTTGTGACTGACCGAGTTGGCGACGGTGTACGGCGAGATCACCACCAGTGGCAGCCGGGGGCCGTAACCGCACCGGTCTTCGCCGAAGGACGTGCGCACGGGCACGCCGGTGCAGATGGTGCTGTCCAGCGCGGCGTCATCCGAGCCATTCACCTTTGGCCCGTTCTTGCTGTCATACCAGCCGTCAGAGTCGTCGTAGGTGATGACGATGGCCGTGGACCTCCAGTCCGGTGACTGCTCGATCTGGTTGATCGTGTTCACCAGGAAGGTCTGCTCATCCAGCGGGTCGGAATAACCCGGGTGCCCGTTCTGCGATGCGGGTGCCTTGAGGAAGCTCACCGCCGGCATGTTCCCGCTGGTCAGGGTGGTGTAGAAGTCGGACAGGTCGTACTGGTGGTTGGCCTGGTCGGTGCGGCCGATCGCCGCCTCCGAGGTCGGCGGCAGGTGCTTGGGGTTGGCGGTCGACGCGTAGTACTGGAACGGGTCGTGGTGCGGCACGTAGTCCTGCACGGCGATGCCGCCGATGTTGTCGTGGCTGGAGCCGCACACCGCGTAGCCGTCGCTGGTCCCGGTCGGCGCGAAGCCGCCCTGGAACCAGCCCCAGGTGATGTGCTTCCGGTTCAGCAGGTCGCCGATGTTCTGGCCGGTCATCACGCCCAGCGGGTTGGTGGAGGTGTGGCTGGAGTCTGCGCAGTCGTCATACGCCGGGTCGATGTCGCCGTAGATGGTCCCGACGCCCTCGGCGTTGGGGGAGCCGACGCTGCCCGGGTCGGATTCCTCGACGCCCGTGGTCGGGTTGACCGCGAAGCCGCCGCCGTCATCGCCGGAGGCCAGGTTCAGCGCGCCGGGGGTGGACGGCCCGAAGTTGGTGTCGTAGTTGTTGTCGCTCATCGCGTAGTTCTGCGCGTAGTTCCACAGCGCGGTGACCGTGTTGCCGTCGTAGTAGTCCATGACCAGGCCGGGCGCTTCGTAGAGCGGGGGCGAGCAGGTGTCCACCTGGGTGTACTGGACGAACTTGTCCATCAGGCCGCCGTCGAACGCCTCCTCCTCGGGCGTGTAGCCGTGGTTCTGGTCGCAGGTCAGCGCCTCGGAGTGGGAAAGCCGCTCAGGGTTGTAGCCGTTCGGGTTGTGCGTGAGCAAATGGTTGGTCAGCCCATCCACGTGCGGCGTGCCTGGCTTCGCGGTGAAAGGCGAGCCGTCGGTGTTGGCTGCGTTCGGGTAAGTGCCGAAGTAGTGGTCGAAGGAAACGTTCTCGTCGAAGATCACCACAAGGTGCTTGATGGGCGTGCTGGTGGACGCCCTGGGGTAGTCTCTCGCCGGGACGGTGGCCGGAACCGGCGGCGTGGCCACCGTGTACCTGGCCGGCGAGGTGCTGGCCAGCGATGCGGAACTCACCGCCACGCTGACGCCGAGGACGCCCGCGGCGCCCAGGATTATCAGGGACCGGGGCCTTCGGAGCCCATGCCACCTTCCGGCCATGCCTTCGCTGAGGCTGTCGGCCATGTCACCCTCCTTGTTCTTGTTCGGCGTCACTGCATAACCATCGCTGCTGCACGGCACCGCGTCGCTGGCGGGCGCCGGACCGGCCCGCCAGCCGGACCGCCACCGCCCGCTTAACCCTTTCTTTAAGGAGGTGACGTGTCGTAACTACTGGGTTACGAGAATGGAAACTCCTGGCGAAACAACGGCTTGCCGCGGCCCCGGCGGTCATGCCAGCATTCCCTTGCCGAGGAAGTCGGTATTGTCCGTTACTCCCGGCAGGGCGAAGAAGTAGCCGCCGCCGAACGGGCTGATGTAATCCACCAGCGGCTCGCCGATGAGCCGTTTCTGCACCGCCTCGAACTGGCGCTTGATGTCCTGCTGGTAGCAGGTGAAGATGAGGCCCATGTCCAGGTCGCCGACCTCGTCGATGCCGCGGTCGTAGTTGTGGGCGCGGCGCAGGATACGGCTCGAGGCCGTCTGC
>Ga0302326_10002273_pt1 | contig 47046 bp, 30 predicted proteins | sample Palsa_T0_3_FD_202264 | JGI IMG/M metagenome (GOLD analysis project Ga0302326, IMG submission 202264) | Peat permafrost microbial communities from Stordalen Mire near Abisko, Sweden - Palsa_T0_3 | ecosystem: Environmental > Terrestrial > Soil > Palsa > Peat permafrost | place: Sweden: Abisko... | reverse complement strand
CGTGTTCTACGACATCCTGAAGGGCGAAGACAACCTGCAATTCAACGGGCAGCCGCCCTTCTTCGGTTACGCATATCTTTTCCCGCCGGGAACTAATGGCACCAGCGCGGGGACGGGCCTGTCGGATCCCTATGGGGACTCGGGCGCTCCTAATCCGTTTCCCTCCAAGCCGCCCGCCAGTGACGTCAATTTTGCAGCCTTAGGATATATCCCGTTCGGTGGCGGCGGCGTATTCTTCGTCGATCCGCACCTGCGCACGCCCCGCGTTTACCAGTACAACGTCTCCGCGCAACAACAGCTCGCCGGGAGCATGGTGCTGGAAGTCTCTTACTTGGGGTACAAGGCGGACGGGCTGACCGGCTTGGTGGATGCCAACCCATTTCCGCTGGGCACCAACTCGCGGCTCAACACCAATTTCAGCTTCCTGGACGAATTTCAGAACCTTACCCACGCCAACTATAACGGCATGACCGTCAACCTGCGCAGAACCTTCGCCAACATGCACGGCTGGGGATCCAGCTTCTTCACCTTGGGCTACACCTGGTCGCACGAGTTGGACAACGTTTCCGGATTCCGTGAACGCAACAGCAGCGTCCCCTATTACGATCACGATGAATTCTATAGTTCGGGCGATACCGACGTCCGCAATGCGCTGGTGTTGTCGGGGGGATGGGACCTGCCTTTCGATCGCCTATGGCAAAGTGGGCCCAAGGTGCTCACCTCGGGATGGAGTCTCTATCCCATCATTACCTGGCACACGGGGTTTCCTTTGGACGTCTTTGCCGGTCTCGAAACCACTCCCAGCGATCCGGGACCCTCCGGCGCGGGCGATGCGGGCTCTGTCCATGCCGATCTGGTCGGCCCCTCGGCGGGCATCATGAACCCGAAGCCGTATCAGAGCATCAATGGCAACTCCGGGAACTATTACTTCAACCCCAACAATTTCTCCAACACCCGCGCGCTGGCACTGGACGGCGTCGCGCAGCAGGACGCCTCCCAGCTTCCGGGCTACACCTACGGCACGCTTGGGCGCAACGCTTTCCGCGGACCCGGCGCGACGAATGTGGATATAGCGATCGTCAAGAAATTCAAGATTCGCGAGCATGCCACACTCGAACTGCGCGGAGACGCGTTCAACGTTTTCAACCACACGAATTTTGGGAATCCCGATACCGGGATCTCGGACCTGACCTTCGGCCAGATCACTACCACGGCATCGCCGCGCATCCTGCAAGTCGCGCTACACTTGATGTTCTAGTGCCCGGCACCGTGACTGCTTCCGCCGTGAAAGATCCGCAACGCGCCATCGGCCGCTCGCCCGACCGCCTTTCGCTTGACGAGCGCCGCGCCCTCACGGGCAAATACATCGCGCTGGAGATTTACACTCCGGAAGATCTTCCGCTGCGGCGCATCGAAGCTATTGGCGACAGCGTGCAGGAGTGTGCGCGGCAATTGGTGGCTCGAGGCCTCGACCCGGTGCGGTTCGAGTTCAGCCGCCTTGCGCCGGCTTATTAGACGCGGGCTTTCGCCGCTATTCATATTGGTGCGGATGAGAGGACTTGAACCTCCACTCCCTTGCGAGAACTAGAACCTGAAGGTAACTGACACGGTTTCGCGGCGTTCCCTCGGACCGCATTCCGTTGATTCTTCGCGAAATTCTCTGCCCTGGAGTTTCCCGGATTGTCGCCAACACCGTTGCAAGACCATTATCCTAAGAACCGCAGGAGTCGGCGCGCCTTGAACTTGGAAGTGGTTATTATGGTTCAACATGCGCAAAGAAGAAGAGGTCCTTGAGGTTCACCCGCAGGGTGAGTTGCAAATCTCCGGAAATCGGCCGCCAGAGTCGGGTGCCAGCTTAGACACATTCGCGGGCAAGGTCAATGTAAAGTGGGTGCCGGAAGCCGCGGTGAGTGGTTTGGGCCTGATGGTCTTCTTCATCGAGTTCCTCAAGACCAGTGGCCTGTTCAACAAATTTGTTGAGGATTGTCCCTTAAGCTACACCAGCGCGAACGCACCCGAGAAGCGGGACGTACTGGGAACCCTGCTGCTGTCGGTTTTGGCCGGTCATCGGCGGTACGCGCACCTCAACGCGATCCGGGCCGACGGCGTCAATCCGGAGTTGCTGGGGATGACCAAGGTGGCGAGCGAGGACTCGGTGCGGCGGCCATGAAGGCCATGGACGAGGGGGACGGCGGAAGGTGGCTGAAGAAGCATCTGAAGGCCAGCTATGAACCGCTGTTGCAAGAGCCGTGGATCTTAGATGTGGATAGCACGGTGAAGCCCTTGTACGGACACCAGCAAGACGCCAAGGTGGGATATAACCCGACTAAGCCGGGACGTCCGTCGCACGTCTATCATAGTTACTTCATAGCCAACATCCGGATGGTGTTGGACATGGAAGTACAAGCTGGAAATCAGACGGCTCCGTCGTATGCACAACCGGAACTGTGGGCATTCCTGGACGGACTATCGGAGCAGGACCGGCCCGTATTCTTGCGCGGGGACAGCCATTGGGGAACGGAGAAAGCCATGGTGGGAGCCGAGGCGCGCGGGCTGGGGTACGTGTTCAAGCTGAAGCAGAGCGCGAATGTGAAGAAGCTGATCGGGCAGATTTTCCGCAAACAGGACTGGGTGGAAGCGGGGCAAGGATTGCAGGGGAGAGAGGACGTGTTGCAGTTGACCGGATGGACGAAGGCACGGCGGGTGGTGGTGTTGCGGCGGCGGTTGCGGAGCCAACCGGCGGCGGAAGCAGAAACTGTGAGTCAGAAGAATTCCAAACGAAAAGCGGCTCAGCAGATGACCTTGGATCTACCCGAACTGACTTACCAGGGAATCCAGTATGAGTACGCGGTGCTGGTGACCTCGCTCACGGATGAGGTGCGCACCATCGCGCAGCATTACCGGGACCGGAGCGATGTGGAGAACAACTTCGACGAGTTGAAGAACCAGTGGGGATGGGCCGGTTTCACGACCCAGGACCGGAAGCGCTGCCAGATCATGGGGCGGATCATCGCCTTGGTCTACAACTGGTGGACGATCTTCATGCGCCTGGGAATCCCCGGGAAACACGCCGAAGCCATCACCTCGCGGCCCTTGGCACTGCAGGGTGTCGCGCGCCAAACCCGGCACGGGAATCAGACCACTGTGGAGATCACCAGCACGCACGCCAAGGCCGCGCAGATTGCGGAGGCTCTGACCAAGGTAAGCGCGTTTCTCAAGCGCATCAAGGCGACTGCGGAGCAGTTGACGCAAGGGCAGCGGTGGAAACTAATTCTCAGCGCCGCGTTTCGTCAATTCCTGGGTGGCAAGGTCATCGGAAGCCCTGGCCGGCTCGCCGATGCCCCCGCCTAACTGCCGTTTTTAGGTTAGCAGTTGCAGAGCATGGAAACGGCATCGTCGCGGGCCTTGGCGCGGGAGGGGGCGAGGGCCACGCAGACCAGATTGACCAAAAGCAGCGAACAGGAAAATACATCGTGTCATTGAACCGCATGGGACGACCCTCGCATTCTGTATTTTGCTGCTGCCAGGGATTATAGGGGATTATTATCGGCAGAAAACAACAGAAACGAGTGCGGTGACAGAATGTCGGGAATGGGCGTATGCAGAACCTCGGTATCTTCGCCTAAAAGACATGTGCCAACGCGCGCGGAGCGCCAAGCAGCCCGCCGCTCATCATAATTTGCTCCTGGCGGCCGGTTAAGAGGTCCAGTGCGAAGAGACTTGGGGTGGCGAACGGAGCCGCGGCCGTCACATACCAGGCTTGACGTTCCGAAGCGACTGCTACAGCGGTCACACGCGACAACTCCGGATTCTCGCAAATGAGCTGCTGCGCACGGTCGCGGCCAATACGGAAGATGCCGCCGCGTCCGCCGTTGGCGACCCAGCCACGATCGCCGGCGATGATGTCCCCTCGGGGGGCGATGGCGAGTGCTACGGGGTCCTGAAGAAGACCATAGCGAGCCGCGACTGCGAATTTGCCGGTGTCGGCGTTGAACCGGAGGATCTCGGCCGGGCCGCCCTCGCCCGGCCAAAACAGCGAAACGAAGTAATCCCCCCCGGCGCCGTGAACGATTTTGCCCGGTTCGGCAAACGTTCCGCTCCGCGCCAGCAGAGTCTGCCGGCCGGTTTGCAGATCGACTCCGATCAAGCGGGTCGAGTAATCGTCCGCGTCCGCAAGGATCAGGCGCTTATTATGATACGCGACCGCCCCCGGCCGGCGCAAAAGCCCCCCGCAAGTGATTGGCTTCTGGAGCCAGCGTCCCGCCTGGTACCTGAGGCGCACGATTCCTCCGGATCCGGCGAGACCGCGATCCACCACGTACAGTTCGGTTCGGGAGGCGTAGACGACATCCACCATGTCCGACAGGTACCCTCCTTCGGCCAAGACGCTCAGTTCTCGCGCGGCCGGCGAAAATACCAACAGCTTCCCTGGGATACCCCCTGCAGGCGCATTGCCGATGAGCAGGTCGCCGTGCCCCAACGGCTTTGGAGACTGCCCTTTGCTGAATTGCTCGATCATCTCGGGACAGGACGAGTCGGCTGCTTCCTCCCACCTATTTGATGCAGGTGTGGCGATCGTCGACCTGAGCATTTCAGTAGCCTGTTCGCGCAGCCCATCCGACTCGGCCAGCCGGCCCTCGATCGCGGGTATCAGGGCGCTGCGCCGCAGGGCAACCGCCAGTTCTCTGCGCGCCTGGATGTCTCCGGAATCCTGGGCCAGGATCTGTTTCGCCAATGCCGCGGCGCTGGCGAACTCCGTTCCGGCGCTCGCGAGGTATTCGGGCTGCAGTTCGGTGGCGCCCAGCGAAAGATGTGCCTCGATGGCCGCGCGGTAAGCATGAACGTTTGGCGCGTCCGTGTGCATCAACCGATCAAGCGATAGGAGCACCTTACCATAGCTGCCCCCCCTGACTTCCGGGGGTTCCATCTCGGCCCGCCGCAGAAGGATCAGCGCGGAATCCGGCGGTGGTTTGGAATCCATTTCCGCCGGCAACAAGCGGAGGGCCTCCCGATACTGGACGCGGGCGTCCTCGGCGCGGCCCAGCAGTTCGCATATCATACCCATCCGGCCATGGGCAACGGCCGCGGTATCGCGGAACTCGGCGCTCTTCGGCGAGATCTCGCTCAGCGCGCGCCGATACCAATCCGCGGCCTGCTCCGGATCGCGGCGCAGGGCCGGATGGCTGCAGGTATCGCCGAACCCTAGAAAAGCTCTGGCCCGGACATCGATCGAACGCGCATCCGTTCTACCGCTCACGAGTTCGAACGCGCGCTGGTAGCACTTGCGCGCTTCGTCCACGCGCCCCAGACTCGCGCGGTAAGGGTTTCCCAGCAGGTCGCCGGTCCTCACCAGAGCGTCCGCCAAATCCGGAGCCAGTTCCGGATGGGGCGCGGCCTTGGGAGACAGGCGCTCGATGGTGTGGGATACGCGCTCGGTCGACGTGGCGCGGGCCCGCGCCGGACCCGGAAGATCCTCGAGCGGCGCAAGCGTCAGCCAGAGCATGGCTCGCATTCCATCCAGGTACGATGTTTCACGATCGCGCCGCTGGCGCTGCGCGTACCACGAGGAAAGCGCGATGGTAAGGGCTATGACAAGGCCCACCGCCAGACACTCCGCCAGCGCCCTTTGGCGCCGCTTTAGCAGTTTGCGTAACCGGTTTGTCACGGTTGAACGCCGGGCCTTGACCACCTCTCCGGCCAGGTAGCGGTTGAGGTCGGCGCCCAGGTCGTCCATCGAGCCATAGCGCTTGGCCGGATCGTAGGCCAGCGCCTTCAGCACGATGCTGTCGAGGTCCCCGCGCAGGTGCCGGGCAAAGACAATATCGTCCCGCGTGGAGGCGCCGCTGAGCCGCGCCTTGCTCGGGGGCGCCGGCTCGTTTTCGGCCATCCTCTTGCTGATCTGCGGCCAGGGGTATCCGGAATTGTCGAACGGCAGACTCCCCGCCAAAGATTCAAAGAGGACCACTCCGAGAGAGTAAATATCGGTTGCAGGCGTCAAAGGACGACCGGCCAATTGCTCGGGGCTGGCGTAGTCGGGAGTTAGCGGCCGGATGCCGCGAGTGGTTCGCCCGGTTCGCGTCTCGCGGCTCGGCTCGATGATCCGGGCAATGCCGAAATCCAGTATCCGCGGCGAGCGGGTGGTATCCACAAAAATATTGCTCGGTTTCAAATCGCAGTGAACGATCAGCTTGCTATGCATGTACTGGACCGCCTCGCAGCAGTCCAGCATCAGCCTTACGATCTCAGGCGGCGCCAGCTTGTTGTCGATGCAGTACCGGTGAAAAGGGGCGCCTTCGATATAGTCCATCACCAGATAGGGCCACCCGGATTCCGTCACACCCTTATCGATGATGCGGGCGATGTTGGGGTGTTCCACGGCCGCCAGGATTTCGCATTCGCGTTCAAACCGCGCTTGCCGGCCGGCGATGAAAGCGGAAGCGATAACCTTGATGGCGAAGCGCCGGGGACTGTGTAGGCCGGCATGCTCGGCCAGGTACACCAGGCTGGTCCCGCCTTGCCCGATGATTCGCAGGACGCGATACCGCCCCACGATGTCGCCGGCCGTCAGAGGCTCGGCGGGGTGAAGGGTCTCCACCACCTGTTCGGCAGCGCCCACGTCCAGAGGCGAAGACTCATCCGTCGCGGCGGCGAGCATGGTAAAAACCTGCGCGCGCAGGGCGGCATTCCCGCTGCACTCGCGATCGACCAGGAGGATGCGCTCGTTTGGGGGCGCTTCGAGAGCGTCGCAGAAGATCTGCTTGCAGCGGTCCCAATCTTGCGGGCTCATTCGCGCAAGTGCAGTTCCGTCCGGAACCACGCCCGCGCGACAGTCCAATCGCGCCGCGCCTGGTCGTACGAAATTCCCAAGACGGCAGCCGCCTCCTCGGTGGTAAGCCCGCCAAAATAACGCAACTCGACGAACTTTGCCAGACGGCCATCCCAGGTCGAGAGCTTACCGAGAAGTTCGTCAACCGCTATGACGTCCTCAATGCGCTGCGATCTAAACTCGGGTTCGGGTATCGAATCCAATATCACGGACTGCATCGGGCGACCGCGCTTCAGGGCAGCGCGCCGCCGGGCGTGATCCACCAGGATGCGGCGCATGCTTTGGCAGGCGACGGCTAGAAAATGGTTCCGGTCGACCCAGTTGGCGCCATCCTGTTGGCAGAGCTTCAGGTAGACCTCATGGATCAACGCTGTCGGCTGTAGCGTGCCGCCCCGCTCCCGGCGCATCATGCAGCCTGCAAGCCGTCTGAGCTCCGTATACAACTCGGCAATCAGTTCCTCCGCCCCTGGCAGAGGCGCGGTCTCCTTGGGATCCAGGGACTCGGCGCGATTCACAGACCCGGACATCGCAACGTAGTATACCACCAAAAGGACAGAACTGTGCTGGAGATTACAAAATAATCTTCGATTCTGGCAGGGGGGGCGTGAACGCGAATCACGGCTGCGGCGGCTTTCGGCTTCCGCCAGGGGAGCAAGCTGGCACCTGCAACTCACTGGAAGCAGCCTCGCGCGGACTGGTAGTGGTCCTTAAAGCAACTGGAGGACACCACCGGCGGACCCGACAGAAGAACTGGGCCGCCGAACCGGTTTTTGCGGGGGTTGCCCGCCGACAGGAATGCGGTCGCCGAAAAGGTACTCTCCGAGATCAAGGGAAGCGCGAAGGTTTTTCATCATTTGACGCTCTGTCCTTTGCTTTCGCGCTCCGCACGAATGTCTAACCGGCCTTCCTCGCTGCTCAACACGTATGTGAAATAGCCATGGCCAAGCCTCTGTTCACGCACAAAATCGATTGGCTGTATGCCCTTCGGTTCGGAACCCGCGATCAAAGAGACGAATGCATATCGGTACGCAACTTCCCACGTCTGATAATCGGTTGTAGCGCCTGCCTTGATATCGCCATAGTGCTTGCTACCCACTACAACGTTCTCAAAATCAACGCCCGAGCTGTTGCGGACCCGGATCCTCGTCCCATCGCCATTTGCTTTCGCCTTTGTACCGGCTTGAGGTGGAGCGCCTTGCGCCGCTATGGAGTGGGCCGCAAGAAACAGGCCCAACATCGTTGCGCAAACTCTGCAATTCATATCGCGTCCTCCTGGACCGTCGTATGTTTGACCTCTTGACGTTCGACGACTCTCAAATAAAATCGGCGGCTAACGGAAGCGTGAAAGAGCGGGAACCATGCCCTTCCACGCCTTCCTTCATTGACTTGACTCTACTGCACTTCGCTGACGTTGCCGTCGACGAAGACGACCTTCCGGTCTTTGTACTCGTACATCTTCCTTAAACCGCCCAGGAAAGACGTGCGCAGCGGCTGTCCCAAAATTGCGATAACCTCGCTTTCGGACAGGCCTTCCGTGATGTTTCCAGAACGGCCTGGGGCGGGAGCATTGGGCGTGTTGTCCGCAACTGTGAAGCGGTTCTGGGGCGCGGCGCCAGTGTCGGACAGCTCCACGTTGCTTACCTCACCATCGGTAAAAACCACCTTCCCGCCGTTGTATTCGTACACTTTCTTCAGGCCGCCCAGGAAGGACGAATTCAGCGGCGGTCCCAAAATGCCGATGACCTGACTTTCCGAGAGGCCCATCCGTACGGTTGCCAGACGGGATTCCCGGTTAGGAACGCCGCCCCCACCGCCACCGGCTTCAGGCGGGTTCACCGCGCCTACGCCGGCGGTTCGGGCATCGGCCAGGACTTCTTGTTCAATCTGGTCTGCCTGGCGCGCCTCAGACGCAATAACTTGGACGGCCTCGGGGTCGGCCCGCAGGGACGCCGCAAAAGCCATAGCCACTGGTTCGCCGGCGGCATCGGGCGGCAGCGTGGGCAGGTTGCCGGTTCCCTGTTCCGAGCGCAAGGTTTCCATTCCCCTCTCCAGTGTCTGCCGCATGTTGTTGTGCATCTCGACCAGATCCGGCAGAGGCACCGTTACTGTGCTGCCCACGGGGCAATCCGAGCCCATGCTGGCCCGAACCAGCACGTTGGCGGGGCTTCCGTCGCGCGGCAGACCACCGGTCGTCTGGATGGCGTCTCCCTCCCCAATAACGCATGTGCCGCCGGTGGCCGGGTTCTCCACTTCGAGTCTATTGCCGGCCACGAACAGATGCTGGCCTGGGCCGCTAAACGAGGGAGGCATCTGGTCGTTCGAAGGCGGCGCATCGGGCGCCTGTGCCTCCGCCTGCGCCTCCGCCAGTTCCTCTCTCACTTCCCCGTCAATGGCCTCTTTGACTTCAGGCGACATCGGGGCCGAACCTTCAACAGCCTCTCCGCGCTGATCGCCGCCTAGATATTCCGCTCTGGCCTGAAATGCCGCTTGCAGCGTACTGGCGATCAGATAGTCCGTAAGCCAAAAGGACGGCCTTGAGTAAACGCCCCAGGGCCTGAAATACGGTCCGTAGTAGCCGTACCAAGGGTCGCCCATTGAGGCCCACGTATAATCCATCATGGCCCAAGGACCCATTGCCCAACCGTAAAAACCAACTGGGTAGTAGTTGAAGGGGGCATAAAAATTCAACATCACGCCGTTGTAGAGAAACGGGCGGTATGCTCTGACATAAACTGCGTTGTTGACCACGTACGTCCGCTGAACGTATCTGTGTCCGCCGGCTGTAAAGGGCCGTTCCACATAGCCATGCCCAGCTCCACGGGCGACCACAACCTCGTTTCCAGGCCGATGCACTTCCACTGTGCGTGGCCCGCCCGCGGGGTGGCGGATGACCGTATTCGCCCGGCTAACCTCGGTGACCCGCCCGTTCTGCAGATGCGCGACGGTATTGTCCTTTCCGCGATAGACCGCGCCGCCGTTGCGACCTTGCTCAACATGGCCCCCGCCGGTAGTGGGCTTGCCCGTCTTGGCGTTGCGCGGCGGGGTGCTTGGAGCCTTAGGTTCACGCTCCTTGGGCGCAGTTGCACGCGGAGCCTGTGCCGGCGGCGACTGGCGCGGAGCCTGCTTGACCGGAGCTGGCGATGAGGTCCGTGGCGCCGGCGACGGCGGCGAGGTCCGCGGCGCAGGGGCTGGCTTTGTCGGCTTCGGCGTCTGGGCCGGCTTTGCCGGCTTCGGCGTCCGGGCCGGCTTGGACACCTTCGGGACGGATGGCGTCGACCTCGGCACGGATGGCGTCGACACTCTCGGAACCGTTACCGGGATTCTCTGAGCATGCAAGGCGGGCGCAGCCACGAAAACGAACAGGCCAGCGCTTAACCACCCGCAAGAAATAGTTGATCGGCTCATTGCAATTACCTCCTGTAAGTCGATTCTCGCTATGCAGCGAGAAGACTGTCATTTCCAAATCTACCAGTGACATCCATTGCTTATTTCCGGGCCACCCTGGCCCCGCCCTACCTGCGCGCCAGCCCGCATCGTCCACAATAACCTATCTGCGGTTCAAACGGCTAATCCGTCGGCCGCCTCACTCAAGCCGGCCGGCCTCATACTTCCATAAGCGCAGTTTCACTCGAAGTTGCGCAAAAAAAACAAAAAATAAATTCCCGAAAAATTGCGCAGAATTGTTTGCGGGACGCGCGTATAACTTGTGACGGGTGGGCCGTTGAGCGTTCACCTCAAAGTCAGGAGGCAACATGCAGAACATCGTTATTCGTCATCTGAGCGGCACCAAGGCCAATCAGGTAGAAGAGATTCCCCTTCAAGGTTTTCGGGAAGTTCTAATCGGCAGAGAGGCCAATGCCCAGATCCGCTATGATGCGGACCGGGAGGACTTGGTCAGCCGCAACCACGCGCGCATCGTCCGCGATCCGGCCGATCCGAACGGATTCCTGCTGACGGATCTGGACAGCCGGAACGGGACATTCGTCAACCACCAACGTATTTATGGCGCGTCCCGCCTGCAGCACGGCGACCGCGTTCAACTGGGGCCGTCGGGGCCGGAATTCAGCTTTGAAGTGGATCCCCCTCCGGCCGCGCGCCCGACCCGCTTGGCCGAGGTGCAGCAGAGCGCGCCACCGCCGACGCGAGAGGCGTCTTTTGGATCTCCGGGGAGCGGGACGGCCGTGCCTCCGGGCATGATGCCCCCGGGCACGCGTCCGGGAGGCGATGCGCCTCGTCCCGTTGGCCGCGCCACTGTCGAGCGGATGCTCGGCGACGTAACCACGCAGATGAAAGGCGAGTCCCGCAAGACCTTATGGACCGCGGTGATCGGCATCCTTATTGTTTTGTTGGCCGGAGCCGGCTACTTCGTCTGGAATCGCCACCAGCAGGCAGTTCAGGCAGAGGCGGCGAAGGTGGAGCAGCGCAGGCTGGAAGACGCGGTGAAGGATATCGATGCGAAGATCGCAGCCAACCAGAACAACAAGGCAATGCTCGCGGACTTGGTGGCGCAGCGGAACAAGGCCAACGCAGACCTTAGGGCGGCGTTAGATAAGTTACCGCCGAACCCAACCGAAAACCCCAAGGCGCCGGTCCCCCCCGGGGAAATTCTGACGGCCGAGCGAATCGGCGCCGGCAACGTGCAGTCGGTCATCCTGATTGAGGCCACCTGGAAGATCACGGACATCGGTACCGGTGGGCAGATCTATCTGTATCACTATCCGAACACCGATCAGACTGGGGCCCAGGTGTGCGCGCAGTATCCGAAGTCCGAGATGCTGCCGATGTTCACCGACGATGGCGGCAAATTGATCCCGGTGCTCTCCACGCAGCCCAATGGGGGCAGCAATACTCCGATCGTGGGGGCCCTCTCCGGCAGTGGATTCATTGTCAGCGGGGACGGCTTCTTCCTCACCAACCGGCACGTCTTGGCGCCCTGGCGGGCTACCCAGAATGTGGGCAACTTCACTTCGAAGAAAATGGGTCTCAAGTGGAAGAACAACAGCATTGTGGGTTGTCTCTCGGCTGCCGACTTCCCCTCCGAGTGGCTTCCTTCGGAAGGGTCCAAGATGACCGTCGACAAGATCGAAACCACCGCCGCGGGCACCACCAGCACCTACACCGCCCGGCTGAAGGCCACCGAACTTAACACCAGCGTGCAGGGAGAAGCCCTATACAATGTTACGCTGGCCAAGACCATGCAGCGTTACCGCGCCAGCAGCGTTACCCTGTCCGAAAAGACCGACATCGCGCTAGGCAAGGTGGACCTCCCCAGCGGCGCCATACCGGTTAAAATGTTCACCGATGCGGACGCCATCAAGCCTGGGCAGCCAGTCGTCGTGATGGGCTATCCGGCCGTCTCGCCGGACGTGTTTGGCGTGGAGGTTTCACGCGATATGTTCACCACGCGCGCGCACAAATCGCCGATCGCCGACCCGACCTTGACCACCGGTCCCATCAGCAAGGTGCTCCCCTCGGGCAATTCCATCCGCGGGGTGGACGGCTACATCAGTAGCGGCGAGGTTTTCCAACTCGGCATCAACACCACCGGCGCGGGTAATAGCGGCGGGCCGGTGTTCGACGACAGGGGCCGGGTGATAGCGGTCTTCTACGCCGGGGGCAGCCTCGGCGGCGCCAGTGTAACCTTTGCCGTACCTATCAGGTTCGGCGAGGAACTGATTAAGAACCCGTCTGTGATTAGATAGGTAATCAGGTGTCCGTCCTCCCCGTAAACGTCGTCATTGGCAAGTACCGGATCGAAAAGCGCATCGGGTCCGGAGGGATGGGAGAGGTCTATCGTGCGACCAATCTGCAAACCAACTTGCCGGTGGCGGTGAAGACTCTGACCAGGTCAGGGGAGGGCGACACCGATTTGGCTCGTTTCCGAAACGAAGCCGTGATTCAGTACAACCTCCACCACCCCAATGTGGCGGAGCTTTACGAATACTTCGAGTACCAGGGCAAGCCTTGCATTGTGATGGAGTTCGTCGAGGGCCGCACCCTGGACGAATGGATTCGGGAGGCGGGGGCGCTGGAACTGGGCAAGGCTCTTGAAATAATGGCCGATATCTGCGACGCCGTCTCGTATATGCACTCGAAGGGCACCATCCATCGCGACATCAAGGCCGAGAACATCCGGGTGAACGCGGCGGGCAAGGCGAAACTGCTCGATTTCGGTATCTCGGTTTCGAAGTCGACGCCGCTTTTGACCAGGGCGGGCTTCGCCATCGGAACGCCGGAAAAGATGGCTCCCGAACAGCACCAGGGTTTGCGGGGCGACGCAAGAAGCGACGTGTGGGCATTGGGAATACTGCTGTATGAGATGGTGACGGGAGTTCTGCCGTTCACCAACAGCAACGCCACGGGGCTGCGTGGGGATATCCTGGCGGCGCGCTACATTACGGCCACCAAACGCAAACCCTTGTTGCCGAGACCGGTAGCCCGCATCATCTCCACTTGTCTCCGCGTCAAACCCGAGGAGCGGTACGCCTCGGCGGGCGTCATGCTGCGGGAAGTGCAACAACTCCGCCGCCGCCTTCCCAGGGCCATGTGGAAAGGGGCGTTCTTCGCAAATCCGGTGGTAGTGGCAGGGGGGCTGGCATTGGTGGTGTTGCTGCTTTTGGTCTACGCTTTGGTTTCCGGGAACGATAATCCGGTGTCGCCAAATATCTCCGGCTCGGCCTCCGGGCAGGAGGTCAAAGGGACTGGCGACACCCCTGATTCGGCGCCGGCGCAGACTCCCGATGGGACGCGGCAGGAGCGAGCCAGGCCGGCTTCGGGCGCCACGCGGCAGCCGTCTACTTCAGCCCCGGCGGCGGGCGATCCGGAGTCCGTCACAGCCACCGCGCAGACCGCCGGCGAAACCAGGACAGTCACGGTGACCACTTACGACGGAAAGGCCGACGTCACGACGAAAGAGGGCCAATTGCTGGGATCGACGCCATTTCCACTGCGGGGTACGCTCGGGACGAGTTATGAGCTGTGGCTGCGCCGGTCCGGGTTTCAGCCACGCAGAGTGGACGTGCAGATCACCGCTAACAAGACCGAATATCTTTTCGGATTGGAGAAGGATGAAACGCCATCCGATTTCGGGAAGACCCCCAGGATCCGGTGACACTAATTCCCGGCCCCAGGGGACCGCCCCATAATTCCCCTACCGAATCACCGTTGCCTGGACCGGTATCTTCATGTATCCGAGGTGGGAGCCATTTTGCCAGACTTCGATCAATGCCGCATAGGAACCCCTCGGCGTATCGGTGAAATCGAACCGAGCAACTATGGTCTGGCGGCCGCTGGTAACGGTTAGCCACGAAATCCCACCGGGTGATACTTTGACCTCAATAGGAGATCCGGCCGGATCGACGTCAACACCGATGGTTTGAGTGCTGTGCAACGGATCGAGGCCGATCTGACACCGCACATCGATATGCGTGATGGAGGCGTGCAGGGTCGCGACTTCAGGTTTCACGGCAGGGGGACTCGGCGTCTTATCGATCTTGGTTACGGGTGGCGGCGGGGTACTGTGCCGGCTCACGAGCTGGTATCCGCCAACGGCCAAGGCCGCCACTACGGCCACACCGATAGCAACATAAATCGCCATCCGGCTTGGAGCGGCCGGAACCGTGGATAGCGTTAGCAGTTCGGGTGCAGCCTCATGGGTCCGCGGCTCCGCCGTTGCTAAAGGCTCGCGCCGGCGTTCATCCGTCGGCCTTTGCTCACCTTGCAGTACACGCCCAGCTTCAGCTTCACGCGATACGACTTCGCGCCGATCGGCAACGCGGCTGTCCTCGGCCATCCAGGGCGGCAGATCCCGAAACAACGCTAGTGCCCGGTGCCACCCCCCCGCGGATCGCAGGCGGTCCACGTCCGCGAGAAAATGAGAAACCTGCTGGTCGTCGGCTTGCCGGGCGAGATCCAGTTGTTTCGCGAGGTCCGTGCCGGCTTCCGCGCCGTATTCCCGGGTCAACGCTTCGAACGCGGAAGCCGCGGCGCGAAAATGGTGCTGGCCGATCATGCGCTGAATCTTGGCAGTCTCCCGGTTGCGGCCGGCCTCGCGCGATTCCCGTTCCAGTGCGGCCTTCCGCGCTGCATCCGTAAGCAGCCGGAGCTGCTGCAGGTGGGAACTCGATGGGAATCTCCCCAAGCCCTCGATCAGTGCCCGGTCCGCGTCGTCCCAGCGCTGCTGCCCGGTCAAGCGGTCCACTTCTGCGGCGATGGCGGCAATGCCTTCCTGTTCCTGAATCGAAGCGACCATGGCTGCCGCCTGCTGAGCGGCCGCCTGCAGTTCCTCGCGTCTGCGTTTGTCCAGGAGCCTTTGCTGCTCTTCCCGCGCGCGGGTGGCGTCGGCTTCACGGGTTACCAAGTCACGCCGCTCGGCAACCCGGCTGTCTTCCGCAATCCAGGGCGGCAGATCGCGAAACAGCGCGAAGGCCCTGGTCCAGGCTCTTGCAGATCGCAGGCGGTCCACATCCGCGAGAAAACGGACCACCTGCTGGTCGTCGGCCTGCCGGGCAAGCTCCAGTTGTTTCGCGAGATCCGCACCGGCTTCCGCGCCATACACCCGATTCAGCGCTTTCAACGCGGCAGCCGCGGAGCGAAGTTGGTGCTGGCCGATCATGCGTTGAATTTCGGTCGCCTCGCGGAAGCGGTTAGCCTCACGCGCTTCCCGCTCCCATTCGGCTTTCCGGGCGGCATCCACAGCCGACCGCAGATCCTGCAGCTTGGAACTCTTTGGAAATCTGCGCAAGCCGTCGATCAGGGCGCGCTCCGCATCGGCGCCGCGCTGCTGCTGGGCCAACCGCTCCACCTCGTCCGCGATCACCGCAATGCTTTCCTGTTCCTGAATGGAAGCGGCGAGGGCCGCGGCCTGCCGGGCGACCGCCTCCTGCTCCTGGCGCTCGCGTTCGTCCAGAAGCCTTTGCTCCACTTCCCGCGCGCGTTCAGCTTCAGCTTCGCGGGATACCAAGTCACGGTGATCGACCACCCGAATGTCTTCCGCCGTCCAGGGCGGCAGATCCCGAAATATGGCCAGAGCGTGGGGCCAAGCTCCCGCGGATCGCAGCCGGTCCACGTCCGCGAGAAAAGCGGCCACCTGCCGCTCGTCGGCTTGCCGGGCAAGCTCCAGTTGTTGCGCCAGATCCGCCCCGGCTTCCGCTCCGTACTCCCGATTCAGCGCTTCCAGCGCGGCAGCCGCGGAGCGAAACTGGTGTTCGCCGATCGCACGTTGAATTTCGGCAGCCTCGCGATTGTGGCTGGCCTCGCGGGCTTCCCGCTCCCATTCGGCTTTCCGGGCCGCATCCACAACCGGCCGCAGATCCTGCAGTTTGGAGCTCTTTGGAAATCTGCGCAAACCGTCGATCAGGGCGCGGTCCGCATCCGCGCCGCGCTGCTTGGCCAAGCGCTCGACTTCGACCGCGATGGCCGCAATGCTTTCCTGCTCCCGAACGGAAGCGGCGAGGGCCGCGGCCTGTTCGGCGGCCACCTCCCGCTCCTGGCGCTGGCGTTCGCCCAGAAGCCTTTGCTCCTCTTCCCGCGCCCGCTCCGCTTCGGCTTCCCGGGTTACCAGGTCGCGCGCGTCCACGACCCGGCCGTCGTCGGCCAGCCAGGGCGGCAGATCCTGAAATATCGCCAGCGCGGGAGGCCAAGCTCCCACGGACCGCATTTGGTCCACGTCCGCGAGAAAACCGGCCACTTGCCGCTCGTCGGCTTGCCGGGCGATCTCCATTTGTTGCGCGACATCCGCGCCGGCTTCCGGGCCGTATTCCAGGTTTAGCGCTTCGAGCGCGGCAGCCGCGGAGCGAAACTGGTGCTGGCCGATCATCCGTTGAATTTCGACCGCCTCGCGATTGCGGCTAGCCTCGCGGGCTTCCCGCTCCCATTCGGCTTTCCGGGCCGCATCCACAACCGGCCGCAGATCCTGCAGGTTGGAACTCTTGGGAAATCTGCGCAGGCCGTCGATCAGCGCGCGCTCCGCATCCGCGCCGCGCTGCTGCTGGACTAACTGTTCCACCTCGTCCGCGATAGCCGCAATGCTTTCCTGCTCCTGAATGGAAGCCGCGAGGGCCGCGGCCTGCCGGTCGGCCACCCTCTTTTCCTCTTCCCGTACGAGGGCCGCTTCGGCTTCGCCCGATATAAGGTCGCGCCGATCGGCAACCCGGCTGTCTTCCGCCATCCACGGCGGCAGATCCCAAAACATCGCGCGGGCGCGCGGCCAAGCTCCCGCGGACCGCAAACGGTCGACATCCGCGAGAAAACGGGCCACCTGCCGCTCGTCAGCTTGCCGGGCAAGCTCCAGTTGCTTGGCGAGATCCGCGCCGGCTTCCGCGCCGTACTCCCGATTCAGCGCTTCCAGCGCCGTCACCGCGGCGCCATATTGGCGCTCAGGGATCATCCGTTGAATTTCGGCGGACTCGCGGTACCGGTTAGCCTCGCGGACCTCGCGTGCTTCCCGTTCCCATTCAGCCTTCCGGACGGTATCCACCACCGGCCGGAGTTCCTGCAGCTTGGAACTCGATGGAAATCTGCGCAAACCCTCGATCAGGGCCCGCTCCGCATCCGCGCCGCGCTGCTGCCTGGCCAGTCGGTCCACTTCGCCGGCGATGGCCGTAACGCTTTCCTGTTCCTGAATCGAAGCGATGATGACCGGCCTGAGTTCGCGTAGACGCGCCTCGCCTGGCCGGCCGGCCAGCGCGCGGTCCAAGCGCGCCAGCGCCTCGGCAAGCTGGTTCTGGCGGGCGAGATCGCGGACAGAGCGCTCGGTCTCGTCCAGCAGGAGCGCTTCCTTTTCAATTTCGATATTCGATTGGACCTGCGCGAGGAGCGCGCCGAACCTCTCGATTTCCGGGAACTCCGCGTGCGCGTTCACCAGCAAAGCGGCGGCTTCCTCGAGGCGTTTCGCCTCCATTAATTCGTGGGCTTGCTTATCGATGCAGGCGGTACGCTCCCGATAGGACGTCTCATCGGCGTCCAATCGCGTGAATATCCGGCGCGCCTCGTCTTGGATTTCCGGGATTTCCAGATAGGGCTGAATCAGCTCTTTCGCGCGCGCCCAATCTCGTCCGCCGGCCAGGCGTTCGGCCTCCGGAAGCTGGCGGGAAAACATCTCGCGGTCGGCTTGGAAACGGCGCGCCGCAACCAGTTGCCGCTCTAATTCCTGAAGCGCGGGATCCTTGGGGTAGTTGCTCCGGGCATGTCGAACAAGGACCTCGGCAGGGTCCAACGCGCCACTGCTGAGCAGTATCCGGATCTGTGAAATCTGGTTCTTGCGATTCTCTTCATCGCGGCGATGCGCGGCGTCGCCGGCCAATTCATCGAACCGCGGCTCCCTCGGGAAGCGCGCCTGTTCAGTGGCGGCCGCGGCGATCGCCGCATCGAAATCGCGCCGTTCGATCAGGTCGATAATGCCTTTCAGAGCCGATTCCAGTGCGCTGCCATATTTCTTTTGGGCTTCGAGCAGCGCAGAGCGCACGGAGCGAAGACCGGGGTCCGGGCCATGCTCCTTCTCCGTGGCCGAAAGCACACGTCCGGCTTCGTCGAATTCCTGCTGCGCGATCAGCGCTGTGGCTTTGGCGGCTGTTTCGCGGATAGCGGCTGCCCGGGCGGCCTGCCGGCGCGCTTCGGCGAGTTCTTCCTGCCATGTCTTGAACGACGGCTCATCGGCAAATTCATCGAGGGCTTGATGCAGGACTTGCTCCGCTTCATCCGGGAGCGCGGAATCGAGAGCATGGCGGAAACGGGTTTCCACGGAAACGAGCCGTTCGGCCCTTCTGACCGCCAACTCGCGGGCGCGTGCGTGGTCCAACCGGGCGCGCAATTTTGCCTCTATTTCCGGATAGCTTTCCAGCGCGCTTTCATATACCTTCGCGGCCGCATCCCAGCTTTGTTTCTTCTCCAGTTCGGCTCCGGCGGCCAGCGCTTCGGTGAGCGCCCGCCCGGCGTCGACGCGCCGCTGTTCGGCTTGCGCGCGGACCTGGAGTTCCAGCACGTCCTTGTCGCCCGGGTACCGCGCGGCGCCTTCGGCGGCCCGCAGCAGAGCGGACTTGAAGTCGCCCGTCTTGGTTCCCTCTTCCAAAGCCGCGGCGATTTCGTCCACTTCCCGCTGGCGCCGTATGGCCGCCCACTCCGCTTCGTATTCGGCGAGCTTGCCGAGGAGTTCGGCGCTGTCGCGAACCTCCTCCAGGCCGCGCCGCAACGCGGCGATGGCGGACTCGTATTCGTGGCCTTCCCAATTGCCTGCGGCCGTGTCCAACGCGGTACGGACCTTCTGCTGCGCGATGAACGTGTCTCTGGCGAATACGGCCTGGCTCAGAACCGTGCTTAGAGTCCGATCCTCCGGATACTGCGAAACGGCGTCGCGCAGCGATTGAATCGCGGTGTCGAATTTCTGGGAGCGGATATGCGATTCGGCCTCGGCCTTGATGCGGGCTACCGTTTCCGCGCGGCGCTTGTTGGCGAGTCCTTGATGCGCTTCCTGCAGCATCTCTGCAATGACCCGTTCATCGGGCATTTCACGGACCGCGGAGGACAGCTTGAGGATGGCCTGCTCCCACGCATTTGCCTCGATTAAGTTGCGGGATTCGGTAACGAAGCGTTCCAGGAACGCCCGGTGCGCCTGGTATTCAGCCGCCACCAGCGCGCGCAGTTCGTCAAGTTTGGGATCCGGGCCATCGTGGTTCCGGCACGTATCCAGCGCGGCGAGGGACTCCTGCCATTTCCGCTCTCTGCGAAGCTTTGAGGCCGAATCCACGGCCGCCGCAATGCGTTGCGCTCGCCTGCGCGCCTCCAACGCCGCATCCAGGCGTGCGATCTCCTGTTTCAGGCGGGCGTCTTCGGGAAATTGGTCCAGCCCGGACGAGACTCTTTGCCGGGCATCGTCCAGCGACGATTCTTCCAGCGCGCCGGCCTCGCGGATAATCGCGTCCACGGCCTGCCGGATCTGTTCCGCGCGCCACTCGACCTCCAGATCGCCGTGAAGGCCGGTCAACCTCGCATCGCGCGAGTATTTTTCCGCGGCCCGATCAAGGGCCGACAGAGCCTCCTGCCAGGATCGGCGGTCGGCCAGAGCCCGCGTCTCGGAGAGGATCTGCAAGATGGCCCGCTCGCGGTCATACTCCCGGTGCGCCTGCATCACCCGTCCCAGAATCGAGCCAAGCTCGCCCTGATCCCTGGTGCGCTCCCGCCGTTCCAGGATGTAATCCGTAGCTTCCTGGAATTTACCCGCCGCGACCAGCTCATCGACGCGCCGTTGTATTTGCGCCACTTCGTCGGCGCGCTGCCGGCGTAGTTCGATGCGCTGGCTGCATTCGCGCTTGAGGTCCAGCAGCGGCGTGGCCCGGCGATATTGTGCCAACGCGTTATCGACCACAGTCAGGGCCGCCTCGGGAAGGTCGCGTTCCAGGAGATCGCGGGCCAATAGAGCCTGCTGTTGAACCGTCTGCTCGTACACCTGATGCTGCCGCTGGATGCGGCTGCGCAGGTCGGCCAATTCCGGTTCGTCCGGGTAACTGCGCCAACAGTCCTCTACGACCCGGTTGGCTTCGTCCCAGAGGTGCCGGTCGAGCAAGTCCTCGACGCGGCGGGTGGCGGTAGAGATATGCGTCCGCCGGGGGATATCGGGCGCAACGGCGCCAGTCAATGGCCCAACCGTTTCCAGACCGCTGGAAGAGCCGGACAGCCGGAAGCGCGACAACCAGCCGCCGCCCCCGCTAGTGCGCCGGCGATTGCGGTCCAGGCTAGTTTGCAGCGCGTCGGCCATCTCGTCCGCCGAGCGGAACCGCTTGCGCGGGTTGCGGTCGATGGCGCGCCGGACGACGGCTTCGAAGTCCGAGGGAACGTCTCTGGCGCCAAAATCGCGGAGGGAAGGCCGGTCCGCCTCAACGTGTTTGCGCACCAACTCGTATTCGCTTGCGCCCGCGAACGGCAGTTGGCCCGTGACCAGCTCAAAAAGGACAATGCCGGTCGAGTACAGATCGGATAATTCCGTTGTATCCTTGCTCTCGACCGCTTCGGGCGAGATGTATTCGAACGTTCCGAGCAGCAGCCCGACCCGCGTCGCACGGTCTGCCCCAACCACCCGCGCGATCCCGAAATCCGTGACTTTGAGAACGCCATCGACATTCAACATCAGGTTGGCCGGCTTCACGTCCCGGTGAATCACACGGTGGCGGTGAGCGTGAGCGAGGCCGCGGAGCGCTTGGGCGATATAGCCGCCGGCTTCTTCAAACGGCAAGCGGCCGCGCTCCCGGAGCACCACGGAAAGGGTCTTCCCGTTGATGAACTCCATGGCCATGAAATGTTCCGTGCCAAACTGGAAGTACTCGTAAATGTGGGCGATGTTCTGGTGATTCAGTTTCGCCTGCGTCTGCGCTTCCACCCGAAACCGGTCGATGACTTTTTGCTGCTGGGCGAGATCGGGCCGCAGAGATTTCAATGCGGCCTCACGCTGCAGGGTCAGGTCGAGGGCGTAATACACCATTCCCATGGCGCCCTCGCCGAGCACCCGCCGGATCTCGTAATTCTTGACGGTTCGGTTCATTGCGTCGCGATCGTGAACTCGCGGGTGCCTCTAGGTTCCGGCGCCGATGCTACCGCCGCCGCGTTACAGACGTGCACGATAGCGGCTGTGATATTATCGTGCCCGCCGCCTTGCTTGGCGGCCTCGATCAGACGCAGGGTGGCTTCCTCCGGTGGGAACTCCGCCACGATGAGCCGCATGCGCTCATCGCTGACCAAGTCGTGCAGGCCGTCCGAACAAAGCAGGAAGCGGTCGCCTTCGCGCAAGGTCATGGGTTCGTCCCAGCCCGAGGCGGAAATCTCCGGGCGGCCTCCCATCGACAGCGAGAGCACATTCCGCTCTTCGTGATTCCGCGCCTGTTCCCGCGTCAGAAGACCTTGCCGCACCATTTCATTCACTACGGAGTGGTCGTCGGTTAACTGGTAAAACTGGCCATCTCTCAGCAAGTATAAACGGCTGTCCCCAACGTAAGCCATGAAAGCTTCAGACTGGCGGATGGCTAGCGCGACACAAGTGGTTCCCATCCCCTTTAGCCCCGGATCGCCTTGCGCCATGCGGTATATCTCGCTGCTGGCGGTCTCCAGCGATTGCTTCAACGCCAAGCCGGGGTCATTCGGGGAGGCGTAATAAGCCTCTGGAATCCGCCGGACGGCCAGATCGGCGGCCACTTCACCCGCGGACGCTCCTCCCATTCCGTCCGCCACAACCACCAGCGTGCCTTTCTGTACGGCCACATCGCTATCGGGCGGGCGGGTGTAAAGTCCGCGATCTTCATTGTTCGTTCGAACCAGGCCGACATCGGTTTGCAAGCATATCTTCAGCGAAACTTCGGATGGCAGGCTGATTTCCGCGGTTGGCCGGACCGGCGCCGGACCCACCGCTGAAGCTTCCGGGTCCGCCGGCTTTTCTTCCGCCGCGGCCGTATCGCTCGGTTTTTCCGGCGGGCTGGCGTCCTCCGCCACTGCTTGGTCCGGCTCAGAATGATTTATGTTGAAGAATTTTTTCCAGAATGAAGCCACGAAAGTTCCTTCCTTAGAATTTGATTATGATTATGATTATCAGTACCTGCAGGGCCGCCCTGCGCGGGCCCGGTATCGGCGGACAGGCGCTGGATCGTAGAAGGCCGGCCCACCGGCGGCGGGCTTTCCAAGTGCGTCAATAAACCGATCAAAAGGTGCCCCGCTAAGAGGATCGCCACGGCCACACGTAGGGCGGCATGCCAGACCGGCATTTCCCGCGACCCAATCCATACCATTCCGAACGCTGGCTGAAGACCCCGCCGGACCCGCTGTACCTCGCGCAGCAAAATGCCGCCCGAGGCAAAACGCCCTTCCGGCTTGGCCAACAGGCAACCGGAGATCAACCGTTCCACGCGTCCGGGGATTCCGGGCTTCAGTTCGGACGCGGGGGCATAGCGCCCTTCGAGAATGCTCTTTGCCACCTTCCCGACATCGGTGCCGTCGAACGGCAAGGTTCCCGTCAACATCTCGTAGAGCAGGACTCCAAGCGCCCAGACATCGGACCGAGCATCGCCTCTTAGGCCCCGGACGTGCTCCGGAGCGAGGCTCTGCAGGGTGCCGATCACCTGTCCCGCCCGTGTGAACACGGGCGTCGACTTCGCAACCGCGATACCAAAGTCGAGCAGCTTCGGAGTGCCATCCGCGGCAATCCGAATGTTTTCGGACTTGATGTCGCGGTGCATGACGCCCTTCAGATGCATGTAGGCGAACGCGTCGCAGACGCCCGCAAGGATATCGAGCGCCTTGGCCAGCGGCAGACCCCTCTCCCGGACGAGGTCTTGCAACGTCGGTCCCTCGACGAACCCCATCACAACACACGGGTGCCCCGGATAATCCACGTACTCGTATAGCGCCGCGACGTTTGGGTGCCTGAGGTTGAACTGGATGATGGCTTCGTTCTTGAAGCGGGCCAATGCCGTTCCGGACTCCGCATCGTTGTTCAGCGATTTGATCGCCACCACGGTGCCGTTCTGTATGTGGACGGCGCGATAAACCTCCCCCATCCCGCCAACACCGGCGAGGTCGTCGATGCGATATTTCCCGACGATGGTGTTCAGCGGAAGGACGGGCATACGTGGCGCTCTTACGGGTTGATTGCGTGAATTGTCGTCAACACAAGATTTGGAACTCCTCAGCGCTGCCTGCGAAATTCTGCGACACCCTCACTCAATTTACGCGCAGCCGAATCGAATCTTGCGCAAAATCTGCAATTGAGGTACTTTGGCCAGTGCGACCCGTCGCACCGGCAGTGGGCACGGTTCAGTGTGGGCCGCCAGCCCCGTTCTCGGCCGCGCGGTCTTTCGCGCCTGATATTCTGTCGCTGCCATGGCATTTTACCATCTCATTACGGCGCCTACAACTGTGTCCGGCACGGTGAGAAGACGATCAAGCCGTGTGTAGCGGCGGCGGGCCGGGATGACATGGAGCCGGGGAAATGATAGTATCGTTAGGCTGGCTGGCCGATTGGACGATTTGCCACAGTCCTGGGGAAACGGTCCGCTGGCGGTTTCGGCTTCGGGGCGTCTGATCGCGGGGTGAGGAACAGGTGAACGGTCTAAAAGGTTATCAACTGGGCCAGCGCATCGGCGTGGGCGCCGGCGGCCCAGTTTACCAGGCGAAAACGGATACTGGCGAAGTGGCCATCCGGCAGTTCGAATCCAAGGCCGATCCCGCCAGCCAAGCTTGGCTCGACGAACGGCAGTGGTTCCTACAAGCCGGGCGCCAAGCGCTCGGTTTGACCCATCCGCGCATCGTCCCCGTATTCGATGTAATCGATGCGGAGGGTGAGGCCTTCATCGTCATGGAGTACATGGCCGCTCCAACCCTGGCGACGGCCTTGCTGGCCACCCGGCGATACACGCCGGCCGAGACAGACACGGTTCTGCGCCAGGTGGCCATGGCTCTGGATTTCGCGCACGGGCGCGGCGTCGTACATGGGGATCTGAAGCCTTCGGATATCTTTCTGACCGAAAGAGGCGCCCGGCTTTCCGATTTCGCGATATCTCCGAGGGCGCGCCGGCTGGACCACAGCCCGGTCGACGCCAGCCTGGTTCACGGCTACCTGTCTCCCGAGCACCTGCGCGGCTCCGCCTCAATTGGACCGCGCGCGGACCAGTACTCGCTGGCCGTCATCGCCTACCAGATGTACACCGGCCAATCGCCGTACGGCAACAACGTTTTGGATCTGGCGCCGGCAATTCTGAGCGCGCCGGTTATACCGCCGTCGCAAGTGGACCCGCGCCTGCCCTCCGGCATCGATGCGCCTTTACTGAAGGCGCTGAACCGCGATCCGGACCAGCGCTACGGCTCCTGCGGGGAGTTATTCGCATTCCTGGGCGCCAGCCTGATTACCCAGCCGGAACCCGTCGGCAGGCGCGTTCCGAAACTGGTCTACGTGCTGGCGCCGCTGTTGCTGCTGGCGCTGCTGGCGGGGATCTGGCTGTTATCCAGGAAGGCACCCGCTTCCAAGAATCCCGTTTCCCTACACCCCGCCGTCCCAGTGCAGCAACCCACCGCCACAACCCCTACGGGGAGCGCGCCGCAGGGATCAAAATCCAAGAAACGGCCGGCTAAGAACACGGCCGCATCGGATGCCAGCCCGGCATCGGAGGTCCCGCACCGAGGACTGCTGCCAGCACCCGAGCCGCCCACCCCCGAGGTCGCGGGAACCGCCCAAGGTTTTACTATCGACGTGCTTTCGCGCGGCGACCACCGCATCGAGAACGGTTCGAGCTTCCCTTTTCTTGATCAGCAGTTGGGGGAGTTGGGGCAAGGCGAGCTGACGGCCCTCGTCAGCTTCGAGGGACGGCATTTGCAGCGCGATCGCCTGGAATTGAAGTGGATAGTGGACGACATTGTGTGGGATAGGAAGGCGATAGTGTTTCAGCGCGAGCCGGGCGCCAAGCAAACCATGATTGTGAAGTACGGCAATGAGCCTACTCCTGGGTACTACAGGGTCACGCTCGAGCAGAAGGGCCGCGTGATCCAGAGTTTTACGTTTCGGATTACGCAGTAGCGTTTTATGCCAGTTTCGCACTATCATAATGAGGCAGTTTTCCATGAAGGCTTTAGCAGCAGCAACTTTTCTGGCGTGCACGTGGCCATGCGCCGTATGGCCCCAGGCGCAAAGCGTCCCTGCGCAAAGCGGCCCGGGACAGGAGACACCTGCGACGGCGGCGCCGCCAACCGCGCCGTCCGAAGTCGAAACCGACCGGTGGGGACCGCTCAAGAGCGAGGTCGAGCATCTGCAGCAGGTCTGGGATAGAGCTCACACCGAAAATATGGCCCAGGTCGAGAAATTGCTACATTCCAACGTTTGTCAGAGTACCCGCGTTGGCAGGCTCCTGGATCGCACCCAGAGCGCCATGAACGATTATTTGAACACCTTCAAGAAATACTGGGACGTCTGGAGCAACGCGGAAAACAAGAGGGTGGACGACCAGCGAAAGCAGTTGGCGAGTATGGTAGTAAACCAAGATCGCGCCAAGGCGATGCTGGAGGACGAAAAAAAGAACCGCGAAGACTTGGACCGGAGAGAAGCAGCCTTGGACCAAGGCACGCGCACTGAAGCCGTCAAGACGGAGATCGAACAAGTCAAGAAAGAGATCATCGACAGCGAGGCCAACCTCAACGATGCGAACCAGAAATTCGAGTCGCTAACCTTCCAAGTCACCAACATGAATACCACGATCATGGCGCGGGTGATAAGCATCAATCAAGCCGCAGCCCGGCTGGAAGCATGGGGCTTGAAACAGACGTCGGTTTACGACGATAAGCGTAAAGAAGCCAACGCGGTGTGCGACACTTATCGGCCGGGCGCGCTACGCACGCCGCCGCAAAAGGGGACCGCCAATCCCTAGCTGGAGCGCCCATGAATATCTCGAACTGCTTCCGCACGCTATTGGTTTTCTGGGCCATCGCCTGTGCGGGTCAGCACGTGGAGGTCATCCCGGACATCGCCGCCGCCGAGGCGGAATACCGTGACGCCAACGAGGCTTGCCTGAAAAACGATCCGAACCTGGAGCGCGACCTGTTCACGGCCGACCCGGAACTGGTGCGCCGCCGCATTCATCGCGCCGCCAGCCTGCGCGACGATGCCATGACGAAAAAAGAGGTTTACCTGAAGGCCGAGATTCAGCGGTTGCAGAATTTACGAAGCCGGCTGCACCCAGGAGAGATTGGTACAATTCCGACCGGTGCCGAGCGCAGATCGCTCGAAACGCAACAGGCGCACAACCTGGCTGAACAGGGAAAGGTGGAGGGAGAATTGCGCGACTTGCCGGAGGGCGATGAATCCAAGCGCCGCTTATTGGACCAGGAGCGCACAGACCTGATCAATCTGCAAAACACTCTCTCAGAACGCCTGCGATCGCTCGACAACATCGATAACGCGCAGGAGGCGGTCCAAAGCGCCCCTGGCGGCGATTCGTTGGCACAGAAGCTGGACGAGGTTGTGAAACTCTGGGAGCAGGAACGCGACAGCGCCAACCGCCAACGCGCGCATTGGGCTCAGCTTTATACTGCGATGGAGCAAGCCCTCGTTAAGAAGGCTCCCGATCCCGCCGCGCCGCGGAAGGTATCCCCCAAGAAACCATCCCGCTCGGCCCAGCCCGCGCCGGCCTCTCCGCCGCCATCCGCCCGCGCTATCGGCTCCGGCCGTACCTGGGCCCACGTCGGCGGATATGAGTCCTGACAGGGACCCCTATATCCTCGTGTTGGCGCAGGCTCTGAACTGGAGGGCTGCCCCACCTTTGCCGTGGAAGAGCCTGACAGGCAGTCTCACCCTTCATCTGATCGCCGTAACCCTTTGTCTGTCGGCCTTCGCCGGTGCGCCCCCGACTCCCACGACGCGGCAAGCCTCCGCCCAACGCTTCGTTCCACTGGTCTATCCCGCGCCGCCCGCCAAGCAGGCTGTCCTGACGGTTGGGGGGCGCTTGGCGTCCCCGCCGATTGCACTGCCGGACACCGCCGCATCCAAGGTGACCGTAAATCTCAACTCCATCCGACTGTCCATCGCCCTGGACGTGGGCAACCAGTTGCCCGGCGTCGTCGCGGCACAGCACGGGATGCTGGCGCTGTTGGATAAGGACGATCTCGACATCGCGCGCTATGTCATCGAGCCGCCGGAATGGAAACCGCGCGCCACCACGATTGATATCAGCCGCAGCCTGCGCTTCAGGATGGACCCCCCTGGGAAATGGCCCGTGTTTCGGGAAGCAGCCGCGCGCTACGCCATCGACCTGAATCAATTCATCGGCTGCGCGGTTTTTGACGCTGCATTCGGCAGATGCTTGAAAGCCGCCATCGGGAGCCGGATCCGGCCGGACGCGCCTGGCCCGGTCTCCTCGGCCCGCCTCGCCTTTGCAGCCGGCCAGGCTTGTGGAATTGAAGTATTGGACGTCCAGTATGCCGCCGGACCCGCTAGAAAGTGACCTTCATCAACGCGCCGTCATGCACGCTGATATCCTGCGTCGCCAACTTGCCGTCAATCTCCACAGCCACTTGGTACCCGCCCTCCATAAGCTTCAGGTTAGTGGGCGTCCGGTTGTCGGTCTTCCGGCCATTCAGGAAGATCGGCAGGCCGGCGATCTTGGATTCGACGCTGACGAAACCGCGCTTGGCTTCCAAGGAAACCACCACGGCGGGGGGCTTCTTCCCCCTTTCGATGTTGAACACGCCAAGCGTATCCCGATACCCGCTTAGGGTGGCGCGCCACGGGTGGCGGCCGGCGCTTAGGGCGACCTGGCAAGGGGCAGTGCAGTTCAGATTGCCGTCGTCGCCGAAAGTGACCAACGCTCCGGGCGGATCGCTGCTCACCGGAACGTCGAGTTCGCCGGGGACATGCCGGGCCACCGTCAAGGGTCGTGCGGGTTCCGCGCTGGGAAGGGGCGGAAGGGCAGGGGGAAGGTCCGCCAGGGGCGCTGGCTTGGCTGACGCCGGAGGCGCCAGCCCCGGTGCCGCCGGCGCTGCCGGGCTAGCCGGATTTGCAGGTTCCGAACCGGCTGGCGGCGCGCTGGACGCCGGCCTGTCGCGCTTGTAGAGAGCATAGATGCTATCCCCGGAGAGCAAAGGGAGATTCGACGACGCTCCTGTCAATTCGTCATCGGGTACGTGACTGACGTTAGTTTTTTCGTCGATGAGCGGCGGATCGCTCTTGGCCGCCAGTTCCATTTGGCGCGTAGTCAATCGTCCCACCAGCGTGCGCATGCGCGCCGCCGTATCCACATTCGACGGGCCGGCGGATGTTCCGGAGGCGCCGGCAGCCCGGATCTTGGCCTCATCCGAAATCGCTCCTAGTTCCTTGAGCATCGCCTCGATCCGGGCGTCCATTTCCACCGTGGCGGAAACACGCATACCAGACAGAATTTGTACGGCGAGGTCGACCTTATCGGCCATTAGAAAACCCGTGGCGGCTTTTAAGGCCACGTCCAAGTGTTCGGGGCTGCTTTCCCATGCCTGCCGATAATGCTTTGCGGCGGACTCGTACTGCTGCTTCTCCCACAGCTCATCCGCGCTGATCCTTTGTTCGTTGAAAGTGGCCTCGCCCCGAGCCAGTTCGGCCGCGTCCCTGAGGTGCTGGCGCCGGTCGGGCGGCGCGAGCGCGACTGCAGCTTCGAAAGCCTTCAGACTCTCGGGGAAGTTGTGTACCTCGGGATCGGCATAGAGCATACCTTCCAGAGCGGGGGCTTCCCAGCGGGTATTGTAACGCTTGACTATTTCCTTGAGGTCGCCCAGCGCCGCAAATGGGGCCTTCGCCTTATTGAGAACCTGGATGAATTGAATATCGAACGCCCGCTGCTGCTGGCCGGCAGGAGTACTTTCGAGATCCATGACGGCCCGCAAGCGCTCGATTTCCTGGGCGGCGAGCTTGGCCACTTCGGGATCGGCCGTCTGCTGTTGGGCTTCGCGCTGGAAGTTGAGGGCGTCTTCCCAACGTTCATCGTGCGCGCAAAGGATTCCCAGATTGTATAGAGCCTTGGCCATTGCTTCGCGGCGGAGCGACACCAGGAACAAGCGCATCGCCCGGTCGCGACGTTGCGTCCTGGCGGCTTCGTAGGCGGCCTGAAATGCAGCCACGGCTGCCTCGTGGCGGCCCTTCGATCCCCCATAGTTCAGCAAATAGCTATCGTTGGCGGCCTTGGTATCGTCGCTGCCCGATGTGCCGCGAACCGGCGGTAGGGCCGGCTCTTGGGGCTGCGCCAGCGCCGGAGCCAGCAGAGCAATTGCGGTCAAAGCCAAAATCTTTTTCAGCATATGAAATCTCCAGAGCCCATCACCGGAAGGTCACGTGGCGGCTGCGGCCGTCGATGGAGTTATCGTCGCCGCATTCCGCCTCCGCCAGACGCTCCCCCTTGTACGTGTATTTGATTTTCGAAGTTTTCCCGCGGAAGGAGATGGTTTCGAAATCCAGGCGATTGCCGTTATAGTTCATCCTGCGGGTGTAGCCTTGGCCTCCGCGCTCGGCGATCTCCTGGAGCTGCAGTCCTTGCCATGTGAAATCGAGAATCAGGGGTCCGTCCTGGGAATCTCCGATTAGAGTGGCCGACTTTACCCGTCCCTGGTCGTCGTACTCGGCCAGGAAGCGGTATATGCCCTTCCACACGAATGGTTGAAAGTACCGGTTGCCGGCCACGATGGTGGCGACGCGCTTCCGTGTCAGGCGCTCCAGCATCAACGGATCGACTACCGGATGATTCAGAAGCGCCACGTATTCTCCCTTTCCGGACCCTTTCACACCGTCCGCTTTAAAACGCAATGCCGCGGGATCGTCCTTGTCGGTAAATGGCTCGGTGGCCACACGCCGGACCGCCCCGTTGAAATAATCGAAATACACGCTCACGTCCCTTTCGCCGGGCTCCTGGGTGTGCGTGATCGCCGCATTCAACTGGCCGTTATTCCACTGAAAAGCAGTCCCCGCTTTGCGGGAAGCCTTGATCTCGAGGGGCTGCGCGTTGGGCATCAAGCTCACCGGGCAATAAAACAATCCAGGCGGAGACTTGTAGCCGCTGTACCAGTTCGGAGTGCCGTTCGGCTCGGCAGGGGCGGTTTTCAGGGCTTCCAGATAGTTATAGACTGTGGCGCGTTCTTTTTCATCGCCTGCCGAGGTCTGGGAAAGCCGAACATAAGTCTCGAACTCTTGCTGCGCCGCTGGACGGTTTCGCAAGATCGCGTCGTTCAGTCCTGCATGCAGCCGAAAATCAAGATCGGTGGGATCCAGCGCGGCGCCAGCGTGCGCGCTCTCCTGAGCCAGCGGGTAATCGCCGTCGGCCTCGGCCTTCTTGATCGCATCCTTTAACGTCTCGCGCTGTAAATCCAGTTCAGAGGATATAGTGCCGCGCAGATCTTCACCGGGGCCGACCTCTTCGTCGGGGGCCACATTGGCATATTCGTCCAGCACCTTAAGGGCCTCCGGCAGTTTGCCTTGCGCCTCCAGCAGCAATGCGCGCACGAATAGGACGCTGTAAGATTTCTCGTTCAAGGCCACGGCTTGCTGCAGCGCCTTTTCCGCCTTATCCCAGCGCCTCTCTTTCTCTTTCTTATCCCTTTCGTTTTGTATGTATCTCTTCGCAGAGGCAAGATGCGACAAAATGCGTACCTGGTCGGGGTCCTTCACGTTCAGCTTTTCCTGCTTCTTATGCCCGCGTTCATCCGTGGCGCTCACTTTCTCGATCCAGTCCGCGACGTCTTTATCTCCAGGGCTGCGGAGCTGAGCCCATTTAAATTCGATCAGGGCGGGGCGGTATTGTTTCGCCTCGTAAAGCCGCTTCCCATTGCCGAGATGCTCCTTCGTGCTGTTCGATAGTGCCACGCCGTGCAGGCTGCGCAACTCCGGGAAAGAATTTTCCCAGAGGCCGAAATCCCCGTATTGATCCATGTATTTGTCCACGAAGGCGTCCCACAGCCCGCCGGCGTTGAAGGCCTTCAGAATGGCGATGCGGTGCTTCAGCCACTTCTCCTTCTCGAGAAGCGCGGCGCACGCCTTCCTCTGGCGTTCGTCTTTTGGCCAGGCTTTCTCCGAAACCTTCACATACTGCAGGCCATGTTCCAGATCGCTGTAGTGCGCGATCCCCGAACTCAGGCGCTTGTCCGAGGCCACCATTTCGGAGAGGATCAGGTCCTGCAGCTTCGCCGCGGCCGCGCCGGTCACGAAGCCGGCCGCGCTAACCACCAGGGACATGCGCTCCTCAAAGGCGGCATTGTCGGCTGGCTCGCCAACACCATGAAAGTTGGCGGGGTCGGACACGAAGTCGACGATGGCTTCGTCGCGGCTGCCGCCCGGCAAAATAGCGAATACTTCGTCGGTCTTGAGCGCGGACATGCCCTTTGTGGCCCGGTCCTGTTGAATGGCTATGGTGGCGGACGACCAGAGCGCGGCAAAGGACGTGGCCGCCTTCACGCTGGCGTCGGGCGCTATGGGAGCCCAGTTGCCGCCTTCTTTGCGAACCAGGTAACCATCCGCATGCCTACGCAAAATACCCGCGCGCAGGATCTCCATCGGTTGCAGCTTCTTGTACTCCGCGGGCTGCAGCTCGAGCGAACCTGCGGACCCGGTACGTATCTTGCTCTTGGAGTTGATCGCGATCTTTTCCGCTTCGAGGACCTGCCAGGAGTCTGCGCCGGTCCGCAACACCAGCACTACCTGCGCCGCCCTGCTCACCAGGACAGATCCCGACAGAACACATATCAGTGCGCCGAGCCGAATAGCTGAAATTTTCATCGGAGTTCCGCTTTCTCATGGTGGGCGCGAGGTGGGGTCTTTGGATGGCCGCACTCCCCGGATGCCGTGCCCTAGTCTAAGATAATGCCTCATTCTGGCGAAGGTGTAAATAGGTTTTCAATAAAGCCCTGCCGCGGGCAACGCATTGCAGAAGCAAGCCCTTTAAGGATCAGCGATTTCCGGCCCATCGGGCGACCGGCAATTAATTTCATTTTTCCGCGCTCTTGCAGGGTAAACTCGGGCTGGGATGTGGCCCGGTCTGGGAAAATCGGCATTTGGTTGAGAACGGAAGCACTTGCCCGAAAGAAAATCCGTGGTTCAGAATCTCTTTAATGACTGGCCCAGCCTGGGTGTGCGACATAAGAGTGAGGATCAGGCACGGCGTGCCTCCCAGTAGTCCTCGAAATTGCCGCTCAGTTGGAAGCAGCGTAGAGCGATGATCGCATTGGCTCCGCGGACCGTCCAGAACATCCCGGATTGCTTGAGACGAGTGCCGATGACAGTCTTGCAGCCAGCCTCCATGACGCCGGTGTCCACAAACAGTCCGCGACTGCGGAATTCCGGGTAACGCATGCGCTCCGCATTGGCTTCAAAGTAACCCGCCTGGGCCGTTGTCGAGTTTGTCTTGTGCCGCCATGACCCAGCGCTTTTGGCGAGCCGCATCGTTGGGATACAGTTTGGGAGCGAGATTCCACAGATGCTCGCAGGCGTGGTAGAGGTCCACGATTTGGACGGCGCCGGGGAAATGCCGCTCACCGATGTTCCAGATCCAAACCGCACCATCTCTCATTTGCAAGCCGATTTCCATGCAGTCCTGAAGTGCCTGATTGGCTCCCCCTCGCGGTGGAAGACTCGGGCGCAGTCCTCAGCGTACGCGCGCGACCACAGAAGTCAGTTGCGCATGTCCCCTTCCACGATCGGCACCGCTCGACTGTAGCCGCTGTTGGTTTCGTCCGCGTGAAGCGTGACGAAGGTTTGGCGAAATCGACCTTATCCCAGGTCCAAGCCAGGAGTTCGCCAAGTCGGACGCCGGTGACATATGCAGTAACAAACAACGGGCTTGAGGTAGTCTAGCAACTCGTCGCGCAGCTTGGCGTACTGCTGGTCAGTAAGGAAACCCTGACGGGCATTTTCCTCTTTAACCATCGGAAAGTTCGGTATCGAATCCACTTTGGGTGGTGTGCGTTTGCGTCCTAAGTTCATCGCGATCCGGAGGATGGAGATCTCACGGTTGCAGGTCGGCTCTTCGCGACCCGCCGCCCGTCGGTTGCGCCGATAGTCCTTCAGCTTCTCTGTGGTTAACGAGGGGGCTTCCGGATGTCCGAAAAAGAGCCGGATGTTTGCTTCAATGCGCCAACTGAAAATTCGCGGGGTCAACGGCTCCAACCAGATCTGGCTGCGTTTGAAAAGGGTGCCGAGCCATATGAGCTTCGTAAGAGCGCCCCATACTACCACGAGACCGTTAACAAAACCGTTGCAGTGGCCCGTTTCTCGTGGGCACGCCCTAAGGTGATTATTCTTGTAAGTTCTTGATTTTATTGGTGCGGATGAGAGGACTTGAACCTCCACTCCCTTGCGAGAACTAGAACCTGAATCTAGCGCGTCTGCCAATTCCGCCACATCCGCACAATTTGGCCAGCCTTCTTCCATTTTTTCAGGCGCGCCATCAGAAGTCAAATTTCCCTCGGTCGGCGACCGGCGCGCAGGTGCATCCGCATTGACATCGGCTTATAGGCTAAACTGGGTTAAGGCTGCCCGCCTCCGAGAACCGCTCCTGGTTTTCCGGCGGCGCGGCCGCGAGCCGCCAAGACGACATTCAAACGCCGCGCGAGTTGCGCGGCGGCTGGACGCGATTGCCACCCGGCAATCCGGAGTCGAGCGCCTCAGAAGGAAAGTAAATGGAAGACAAACTCAAACTGGCCGTGTTCATCGATTTCGATAACATCGAAATCGGCGTCAAGTCCACATTACATCGGGAATTTGACGTGGCCGCCGTGCTGGATGCGTTGAAGGAACGCGGTGAAATCGTCACCTGCGTGGCTTACGCCAACTGGGGACGGCAGGAAGCCGCCACCCGCGCCATGACGGAGCATGCCGTACAGATGGTGCAGCGCGACCCGTCGCCGCGCGGCGACAAGAACGGCGCGGACATCAACCTGGCGCTGGACGCGCTGGAAATGGCCTTCACGCACGATCACATCAACGCGTTCGCCATCGTCAGCGGGGACAGCGATTTCATGGCCCTGCTCAACAAATTGAAACAATACGATAAGCGCGTATTCGTGCTGGGCGGAAAAGCCTTCACCAGCACCATTCTGCAAAAGAACTGTCACGAGTTCATCAGCTACGAATCGTTGCTGGATGAGCCCAAACTGGCCCCGCCCCCGCAGGCGCGGGCCTCCCATCAATCCTCCGGGCAGCAGCCGCAACAGCAGCAGCAGCGTGGACCGCAGGCGCACCGGCGTCCGGCGCCGCTGGATCTGGCGCAGGCCATGCCCCTGGTGGAGCGCGCCCTGCAAGCCCTCGAACGCCGCAGCGTGCGCCCGCAGCTTGGGCTGCTGAAATCCACCATGCTGCAGCTCGATTCCGCCTTCAGCGAGAAGGCGTACGGGTCGGGATCTTTCACGGATTTCGTCGAGAAGCTGCAAAAGGCCAACTACGTCCAAGTCACCGGCGGCGAAGGCCGCTACATGATCAAGCGCGTTGGCGCGGTGGGTCCCGAGAAGACCACCGTGCGGCCGGAGGCGGCCCTGCCAGTCCTGCGGGATGTGCTGGAGACGCACCGCATGGAGGTGGACGAGGGCGTGCCATCCGACACGCTTGCCGAGTGGGTGAAGCAGGAACACTCCGACTACGACTGGAAGCAGTACGGCTTCCAGGAATTCAGCGAGCTGCTGAACTATGCGCAGGACAAGATGGTGGTGCGCATCAATCCGGATGAAGAAAAGGGACTCACAGTGTATCTGGGTCCGGAATTCCATCCACCCGCGCCGCCCGAGCTTCCCCCGGAGCCGGCCATTGAAGAGGAAGTGGAAGAGCCGCAACCTATCGTGGCCGGCCAGCCCACGGCGGCTGGGATCATCCCGGATGTACCCGCACCCACGCGCGGCCGAACTACCCGCAAGTCCGCGGGGCCCAGATCCGCGGGGCCGCCGAAAAAGCGCTCGCCCCGGCGCAAGAAGACTGACGCGCAGCCAGAGTAGGTGGGACAGGCTTAAGCCTGTCGGGTCGAGGCTCAATCCCAATGTCACGACACTAACTAGCAGCTAGCTAGCTGATCGTATCACAGCGTGTCGCAACCAAGAAAAGGCGCCAGGTTGACTCCCGGTGCGGCGGGCTGGGATGCCGCGCCACGATGAATCCACCGCGCTCGAGAAGACGCTGAGCTGGCGTAAGACAATTCATCTCGGGGGTCAAGACGAGGGTGCCCATCTGAAGGCGCCCGTCTCGGCTGTCCTGCGTTAGTCTTAAGGCCAAAGCGTGCCCTCTCGCCGCAGCACGCAACCGTAACGGCGAAGGCGCCGGAGAAGTCAATCGCGCTCCATCCCCCTACGACGAGTTCCTGCCTCGCATCGCGGGGCAGAGCACGCAGCGATTCCTCCCGTCTGTACTCAAGGATGCTGGCTGTCGCCTCGCGCAGGTTCGCCAGGCATTCCTCGCGCGTTTTGCCTTGGCCGTTGGCGCCGGGCACATCGGCGCGGTATGCCACGTACCAGGCGCCGTGCTGCATCGACGATCGCCGTGAACTCGTTGCGCATGCCATTCTACCGCCCCACCGCCTCGCGCGATAATAGTACGTCATGCCCACCGAAACCGTCTGCCCCAATTGCGGCGGCAGCGGCTGGAAAATCATCGAACGCGCCGACCTTTCCGGCGCCCAACGTTGCGACTGCGTCTTCGGCGAGCGCGCCCGCCGCCTGGAAGAAAATGCCGCCATCCCGCCGCTCTACCGCAACGCGTCTTTCGATAATTTTTCGCTGCCCCGCGACAACCCCATCGGCCATCGCGAGTTGGCCAACGTGCTGCTCACCGTCAAAGCCTTCTCCCGCGAGTTTCCCACCGGCAAGCACCTCGGACTCCTGCTCGTCGGCGAACCCGGCACCGGCAAGACCCACCTGGCGGTGGCCGCGCTGCGCATCCTCATCGGGCGCGGATTCGAGGGCCTCTTCTTCGATTATCAGAACCTGCTCGACCGCATTCGCGCCGGCTACAACCAGGCCTCCGGCTCGGCCGACCGCGAGGCTTACCGCTTCGCGCTCGATACTGAAACGCTCCTGCTCGACGACCTGGGCGCGCACCGCGTCACCGACTGGGTCGAAGACACCGTCACCAGCATCATCACCTACCGCTGCAATAACAAAAAACCGCTGATCGCCACCACCAACCTTCCGGACCCCGACGCCGGCAGCATCATGATCGACCGCTCTACCGCGCTGGGCAAGCCGGATTACAAAACTTCTCTGGCGGATCGTATCGGTTCCCGCGCCCGCTCGCGTCTATTTGAAATGTGCAAGGTTGTGCGCATGCCGCTGGTCGAGGACTATCGATTGCGCAGGCCATTTTGAGGCGCCTGCTCCTGTTGCTGCTGGCTTTCGCTGCCGCCCTGCCTGCTGCGGCGCCTGCCGCGCCGCCAGACTTCGTGCAAGCCGTCGAATTCCCTTACTACCTCTATCCGCAGACCCTCTGGGAGCGCGAACTGGTCTGGCTGAAAACCGTCGGCATCCGCACCGTGGAATTCTCGATCCCATGGAACTGGCATCAAGTGGACGGCGGCGCCGAATTCGACTTCACCGGCGCCACCAGTCCGCGCCGCGATCTGCTGGGCTTCATCCGGCTGTTGCGCCGTCTCGAAATGCGCGCGTGGATCCGTCCGCTACCGCCGGTGAAGGGTTGGCTCAACAACGGCTATCCTCCCGGCGTACGGCAGGACCGCAAGGCCGCCCGGCCATGGCTGCACGAGTTGGAGAACCTGCTGGCGCCCCAAACCGAAAAGCATGGCGGGCCCATCGCCTTTGTCGAGGGCAGCACCGGCATCAACCCAGGCTTTCCGGATGCGCCCGCCCCGCCTCTGCCGGTGACCGTGGTCTCCGCGCATGATCCGGCTGCCATGACCCGCAGCCGCCAGGCTCTCGCCACGGCGGCCGGCGCCCTGCTCTGGGAAGATGTCGAGGATGCCCTGTTCCCCGCCGGATGGGAACGGCCGGGCGGTCCGCTCTACCGCGCCGGCGCGGTGTCCCTGAATGGCGATGAGCGGCCTACCGTCGCGGCCCTCCGCCGCAACGCGGCCCTGCTGCGCCATTGGGGAGCGCTGCTGCCCGGCATGAAACCGGAGCGCGCCTACCCGGTGAGGCTCGCGGCGGGCAAGCTCCCGCCCGGAGTGACCGCCTCGGAACTGGTTTCGCGCGCGCCTGGAGTGGCTTCCGCGGTCAGCATCGTCAACCAAAGCCGCCAACCGTTTCAGCATACGTTGCGCGCGTGGGATCCTTTCGCGAAGCATTCCATAGAGATCGAAAACGTGCATCTCGCGCCGCACGAGACCTTGTGGCTGCCCGTGAATGTTTCGTTGGGCGGCGCGGGGCTTTGCCGCGAGTGCACCGCATTTTCCAACGCCGAACATATTGTATACGCGACGGCGGAACTGCAGACCGTCGAATTTGAAAATGGCACGCTGGCCATGGAGTTCTCCGCTCCCGCTCCAGCGGAGGCCGTGCTGCAACTCGCGCGCCGCCCCAGCGGACCCTATCTGGCGGGCGGCCATCTCGCCGAATTCGATTTTGACGAGAAGACCCTGCGCGTCCGTTTGAAGATCCCGCAGGGCAAAGGACCCGCCAGCCAGATACGCGTGGCGCTGGCCATCGAAGCGCCGGAACACTCCGCCTTCTTCGAGGATGCCAAGCGCCTCATCATCGGCCGTGCAAACACCGTCTCCACTTCCTACTCTTCCGAGCAGCTTGCCGATCGCTCGCGCCTACGTCTGCCGGAAGGCTTTGCCGCCACGCCAACGAAAAAGTCGCCATTGGGAATCGATTATGCGGTGGATGTGCCCGCCGACGCCCTGCACGGCGACTGGGCCAATCTGGCTATCGAGGCGGATGGCGTGCCGCTGGGCCGTGCGCATCTGCAACTGTTCCGGCCCGCATCGGTGCATCTCCCCGATGGCATCCGCCTGCATTTCGGCGCTACCGCGGACCTGGCCGTGGAGCCTGCCATCATCCCCATCGACGCCACCGCCGGCCGTACGGTGGACGTCAACATCCGCAACAACTCGCCGGAAATCCAAACTTACGCCATTGAACCATCGGGCGATGGCTTTCAATTCCTGCCGCCCAAATCGGAACTGAATTCCGGCGCAGTCATGGATCGCGTGCTCGAACTTCGCATCTTCCCCGATGGCGCGGCTCCCGGCCTGCACGACTGGGTTCTGCGGTTCTCCGGTGGAACGAAGCTGGAGATTCCCGCCCGATTCCTGGCCATTCCGCGCGGCCAGGCAGTGGCGTGGTCCGCGGACTTGGATGGCGATGGCTCACCCGAATGGATTCTGGAAAACCAGAAAGTACGCGCAGTGTTTTCGGCCCAGGATGGCGGCCGATGGCTGGAGTTCACCTGGAAGGATTCCGCCCCCAATGGGCTGAACGTGCTGCCGGAGAGCGGCGCTTTCGCCGGCACAGGCGCCGTGGAAGTGCACGCCGGCGATGGCGCGCTCGAATTCACCGGCAAAGACTGGAAACGGACCGTGCGGCTGGCCGGCGCCGACGCAAGCCTGGCCGTGGAACAAAATACGCCTCTGCCTGCCGAGACTCTCGAAACCGGCAAACACAACGAGATTACCCTCCAAGTCTCGCGCGAATCCGCCACCCACGCCGCATACGCGCTGGTCAAGTAGAAGTTACTGCAGTTCGGGCGCGCAAAACGCGCCCTAAAGGAGTAGAATTGATCCAATGCTACGACCCGTTGCCAGGCCGTGCCCCTGCCTCTGGGTCCTCCTGGCCGTCTGGGGGGGCGCCCAGGGCCAAACCCAGCCGTCGCCCCCGAATCAAAACGACGAGATGACCACTCGCGATACCCCCGCGACTTTCCGCACCAAAGTCAATCTGGTGTTGGTGCCGGTAGTCGTCCGCGATCGCCAAGGACGCGCAGTCGGCGATTTGCACAAAGAAGACTTCCAGCTTTTCGATAAAGGCAAGCCGCAGACGATCGCCTCTTTTTCCGTCGAGACGCTCGCCGGCCAGACCGAGCCGGTCAAGACGGAGACGGCTCCCCAGGTGAGCGGTGAGGAATCGCCCGCGACGGTCAACCTGGCCGACGTTCCCAAGCGCTTCGTCATATACCTCTTCGACGATGTGCATATCTCGCAGACGGATCTGATGCAGGTCCGCGCCGCCGCCGAGCGCCACATCGACGAAGCGCTGGTGCCCACCGACCGGGCCGCCATCTACACCACCTCTGGCCGGACCACGCTCGATTTCACGGACGACCGCGCCAAGCTGCATGCCACCCTCCTCCGCATCACTCCTCAGCCCGTCGCCCGCACGAGTCAGTTGTGCCCGGATGTCAGCTACTACCAGGCCGACTTGATCGTGAACCAGAACGATCCTATGGCCTTGCAAGCCGCCGTGCAGGCCGCGATCGCCTGTATGACCCTGGACCCCACCGACCCGGCTTCCGTGCAGACTGCGCAATCCATGTCCCGGGCCACAGCTTCGCAGGTTTTCAACGCCGGCGAGGAGGAAAGCCGCGTCGCGCTCCGCTCTCTCAGGGATGCGGTCCGCCGGATTGCCGCCACGCCGGGGCAGCGCAGCATTATCCTGGTTTCTCCGGGATTCCTCACGCTCGCCGATCTGCACCAGGACAAGACCGAGATCATGGACCACGCCATACGCGCCAACGTCATTATCAGTACGCTGAACGCGCGCGGTCTGTATACCATCGTTCCAGGCGGCGATGCCAGCCAGCCTGGGTTCCAGAGCGCTACAGCGGCAAGGGTGGGGGCTCAATATCAGTTGGCCAGTTCCCAAGCCGAGGAGGATGTACTGGCCGAAATGACCTATGGCACGGGCGGCGTATTCTTTCACAACAACAACGATCTGGTCGAGGGATTCAAACGCGTGGCCGCGCGGCCGGAATTTGTTTACGTGCTGGGTTTCTCACCGCAGAACCTGAAGCTCAACGGCCAGCTTCACACCTTGAAGATTACCGTCAAGAGCCCCAGCAAGCTGGACGTGCAGGCGCGCAAGGGCTACTATGCTCCGCAGCATCTGGCCGACCCCCAGGAAACCGCTAAGCAGGAAATCCAGGACGCGCTGTTCTCGCGCGAAGAACTGCGCGACATCCCGCTGGTGATGCACACGCAGTTTTTCAAATCGAGCGCGGAAAGCGCGAAGCTTGCGGTGCTGGCGCGCGTGGATGTGAAACATCTGCATTTTCGCAAGGAGAATGGACGCAACCAGGACGACCTGACCGTGGTTTCCGGGCTTTTCGACCGGAACGGAAAACTGGTTACGGGAAACTCCAAGACCGTCGAAATGCGCCTGAAGGACCAGACGCTGGAAAGTAGGCTGAATTCGGGGATCACCGTGAAAAGCAGCTTCGACGTGACGCCGGGCAGTTACATGATCCGGTTGGTGGTTCGGGACTCCGAAGGACAACTCATGGCAGCCGCCAATGGCACTGTCGATATTCCGATGAATTGAGGTGCAATATGCAGCTTCGCAGCATGTTACTTCTGGCAACCGCGATCGGCGCCGCGGGCGCGGTCGCGCGGGCTCAAGACGCCAATGCCCAGGCTTCCGGCTCCCTGCCCGTGATCAAGGCGGAGACGCGCTTGGTTTTGGTGGACGCAGTCGTTACCGACAAGAAAGGACAATACGTTAAGGATCTCGAACAGAAGGACTTTCGCGTCTGGGAAGACAACAAGGAACAGACCGTCACCAGTTTCTCATTCGAAGCCGATCCTAAGTCGCCAAATAACAACCAGCAACACTACATGGTGCTGCTCTTCGATAACGCCACCATGGATTTTGGCGACCAAGCGCGCGCGCGCCAGGCCGCGGCGCAGTTCATCGACGCCAACGCCGGCCCGCGCCGTCTGATGGCCATTATCAATTACGCCGGAAGTATCAGTGTGGCGCAGAACTTCACGGCGGACGCCGACCGGCTGAAGAAGGTGGTCGCGGGCGTCAAGTTCTCGCCGGTTTCGCCCAACGAGCCGGTGCAAGTGGCGTCCACGGGCATGCCCAATCTGGGCAAGGCCGAAGCGTCATTTGGCTTATGGGACGAGTTGCTGGCCCTGCGGAGCATGGCGAAGCTCTTGGCGCCCATACCTGGCCGCAAGATGGTGGTGTTCCTGACCTCCGGCTTTAGGGTGCCCCCCGAAAATATGTCGGAACTGACCGCCGTGATTTCGGAGTGCAATCGCGCCAATGTGGCGATCTACCCCATTGACGTGCGTGGGCTGGTGACGGGCATGGCGGCCGGACCCAGCGGCGCGAGCCTGTGGTCTCCGTCGACTCCCCAACGGGTGCAGATCGTCCCCGCTTCTTATAGCCCGGCAAATTCTCTGGGCATGGCGTTCTTCCAGCATGGTGGTGGCACGGGTGGTGGCACGGGCGGCGGCGCCGGCGGTGGCACGGGGGGTGGCGCCGGCGGTGGTAGAGGTGGAGGCACCGGCGGCGGTACCGGTGGTGGCACAGGCGGCGGTAAAGGTGGGGGCACGGGCGGTACGGGTTCGGGCGGCAAAGGCGGCGGGGGCGCCACGAATACCAACGCCCTCAACAACAACACCACCCTCAATCCGTACAACCAGTCCCGCAATCTGATTCCGCCGTTCCCGGCCAGCGCCACGACCAATCAACAGGTTCTTTTCGCGCTGGCGGATGGCACGGGCGGTTTCGTGATCGTCAACACAAACGACCTGTTGGGCGGATTGCAAAAAATCGCGAAGGAGCAAGACCAGTTCTACTTGCTGGGCTACACACCGCCTGAGACAGCGGAGGGAAGCTGCCATTTCCTGAAGGTGAAACTGGACCGCCCGGGAACCGAGGTCCGCTTCCGCAATGGCTATTGCAACGTCAAACCTACGGACCTTCTGGCGGGGAATCCGGTCGAGAAGGATCTGGAAAGCCGCGTGTCCGGATCTGCGCCCGGCGTGCCCGGCGCCAGCATGCAAGCGCCGTTCTTCTATTCGTCGAATAATACCGCCCGCGTGGATGTGGCCATCGATATTCCGGCGCAAAGCATCAAGTTCGAGAAGGAGCATGGGAAATTTCATGCCGACTTGAACATCCTGGCCATCGCCTACCGCCCCGACGGAAGCGTGGCGGCGCGTTTCAGCGACAACAAGAAGATCGAACTGGAGAACAAAAAGGACGTACAGGCCTTTAACGAGCGGCCGTATTACTATGACGGCCAGTTCGACATCGCTTCCGGCCAGTACACGCTGAAAGCCGCCTTCAGTTCCGGCGGCCCCAGCTTCGGCAAGTTAGAGATGCCGCTGACCGTCGATCCCTACGACAGCAAGCAATTCGGTCTGAGCGCCCTGGCGCTCAGCAAAGATCTGCACCGGTCCGCCGAGGCGGGCTCGGAACTTGACGCGGTTTTGTTGGAAGGCCACACACCTCTGATCGCGCAAGGGTATCAGTTCACGCCCGCCGCCGATTACCGTTTCAAGACCACGGATCGCGCGGCCTTGTACGCAGAGATCTACGAACCCCATGCGGTGGATAAGACTCCGCCCATCGTGGGAATCCAGCTTCGCGTGCTCGACCGCAAAACTCAAGAAGCCAAACAGGACTCCGGGATGGGCGGTGTGAGTAACCTGATGCGCGCCGGTAATGAGGTGATTCCGGTGGGACTCAAGCTGCCCCTCGATAAGCTCGCTCCGGGCGCATATCGCGCCGAGGTGAAGGCGATGGATGCCCTCGGGAACTCCAAGACACGGATAGTCGATTTCGACGTGGAATAGCGTTCCCTTGGAGGGCGGGCAATCGTGTCCGCAGCCGGCTTTCAGCCGGCTCTGGTCGCCTAAAAAGGCGTCCCCAGAGGGGACCCCAGGCCAAGATTGGCCGCCCTCCAGTGGTTCCGGTTTTTTCGGTACAATGCCACTATGAAGCTCTGTATAGCCGCACTCGCGTTATTGCTGCCCTGCTTGGCGGCCGCTCCGGATCCCATCCACGGCAACGATCTCGGCGATCCGAAGGCCCCGATTTTGATCGAGGTCTTCAGCGATTTCCAGTGTCCGGCCTGCAAGCGATTTCATGACGAAGAGCTGCCCTCGATCGTCTCGGATTACGTATCTCACGGCAAGGCCTACCTGGTTTATCGATACTTCCCGCTGCCGCAGCACGCTTACGGGCGCAAAGCCGCCGAGCTGGTCTGCGCCTGCGCGCAGATCGGCAAGTACGAGCCCGCCGCCGATATCCTGTTCGCCAGGCAAAGTTCGTGGTCGCAGGATGGCAAGCTTGACGAGACCCTCTCCACCGTCCTCACACCCGACGAACAGAAGCAGGTGATGGCGCTGATCAAAGATCCGCGCGTGCAAGCCCCCATCGATCACGATCTGGCGGAAGGCCGCGCGCTTCCACTGGCCAGCACGCCCACCGTGCTGGTGACTTACAAATCCAAGCAGTTCAAGCTCGATGGCGAAGGCCTGTTCAATTACAGGTGGGTCAAGGCGACCTTGGATGACCTTCTTAAGTAATAGTAAGACGCCCGCGGGCGTGGCCGCATTGATCCTGCGAATTTTGTTGGGCCTGATATTCCTGTATGCCGCTTGGATGAAGCTGCGCGAGCCTTGGGCCCTGTTCGCCATGGCTATCGATTCTTATCAAGTGCTGCCCTCGTGGGCGGTGGAACTCGTCGCGCGCTCCTTGCCGTGGTTCGAATTGCTGCTGGGCGCGTTGCTCATAGCTGGCGTGTGGCGGGGTATTTCTGCGCTTGCCGCGACGCTGCTGCTAGGAGTATTCTTCGGCCTGATGGTCAGGGCGATGGCCAAAGGCATGCAAATCGACTGCGGTTGCTTCGGACCCGGCGAGCGCCTTTCCTGGATGACACTGGTGCGGGACGGCGCGCTGCTCGCCAGTTCGCTGTTCGTCACTTGGAGGGCGGCCAATCTTGGCCGCAGCCGGCTTCCGGACTAGAGTCCCGCGCCGGGCCGCGCCGCCAGTTTCCCCTGCATAGCGTACACGGTCCGCCGGTTTAGGCGATAAGGAGCGATCAAAAGCAGCGACACCAACATCAGCACAGCCGGAACCGCCCCATAAAGAATGCCGAGGTAAGGAGTTGCGGCCGGAGCGCCCTTCGGAGCGCGATGCGACAGCTTCCCGAACAGACCCAGCAGCGTGCCGGACAAAAGCAGCCCGCCGCCGCCGGCGATCTTCTCGCCGAAATTTGAAATGCCAAAATAGATGCCTTCACGCCGCAGGCCGGTTCTCAACTCGTCGCTGTCGGCCACGCCGGCCACCATGGACGGCCCGATCATCCAAACCGCGCAGGCGAACATACCGCCGATCGCGCTCCCCACGATCAGCGGTCGCGGAGCCGGTTGGCAGCTACCTCGCCTATGGCTTCTTCTCCATTTCAGGCAACGGGATTCTTGTCTACCAGACGCGCGCTCAAGATTTCCAGATCACTTGGCTGGACCGCCAGGGGAACGCAATCGGCCGCGTGTTGGAACCGGGCCCTTACACCAGCTTGGCTGTTTCGGCGGACGGAACGCGAGCTATGGTCTCCCGCAACAATCCCATCGCAGGCGCGCCCTTTTGGAATCTGTGGCTGCTGGACCTGTCGCGAGGCACGAGCAAGCGATTCACCTCCGCTGTAGGTAGTAACAACTACCCTGTTTGGTCGCTGGACGGAAGCCGTGTCGCATTTGCCTCTAGTCGCGGGGGCGGCACTGCGGCGTTGAACCTATATCAAGAGCTGGTCCGCGGCGCCCAGGACGAGGAATGTCCTCTTGCGATCCAGTGAGACGAAGATCCCTACGAGGTGGTCGCGCGACGGACGGTTCCTCTTGTACACGGTCGCCGATCGAAAAACGAGGAATGATATTTGGGTGCTATCTATGGAGGGAGATCATCGGCGAACCCGGCTGTTGGGAACGGAGTTCAGCGAGTCCCAGGGTCAGTTTTCCCCGGACTCTCGCTGGATCGCCTACACATCCGATGCATCGGGCCGCAACGAGGTCTACGTCCGGGCATTTCCCGACGCTAAGGAGGATTTCGTCGTCTCTAAGAGCGGGGGTAGGAGCCCGCGGTGGGGCGACGATGGGAAAGAGTTGTATTACATCTCCTCCGATGGGAAAGTGATGGCGGTCGAAGTCGCCGCCGGTGGTTTGTTCCAGGCGGGAATTCCGAAGCCTCTCTTCCAAGCCTCCGGCGTCCCTCCCCAGTGGAGTGTGCAAGCAGGCGGCAAACGATTCCTGTTCGCCGTTCCAGTCGAGCAAACGCAAGCACCGTTTCGGGTTGTATTGAACTGGACGGCGGCACTAAGAAAATGACAATGTACCTCAAACGCGGGCGGAATAAATCGGTCAGCCCGGTTCCTGAAAGGGACTCAAACCGTCGATTTCAAAATGAGCATTAGCGGGGCAACTGGCCGGGGGGGTGAAGAAGTGAACGCCTGAAGCGCCTGCGGTGCGATGGCCCAGCGTGCCGAAGCAACAGATCAGGCCGCCGACGGTCCTCAACGCCCCGTAGGCCCGGGCCGTTACCCGGGTTTTCCTGTTTGAAAAAGCGGAACCACAGATGGACACAGATGCACACAGATAGGAGAAAACCAGGTCTTGCTCTTTTTCCTAGAATCCGCCGGTGTCCCGGATCCCCTTCCCTTCCACGCACTCATACGTGCGCCCGGCGCGCAGGTTCTTGAACTCCTCGGCCGCGCCGCTGGGCCAGTGCAGCACGGCGCGCTCGATGCTATCCCGCTGGCCCATGCCGAAGGTCACCGGCATCTCCGATTGCGACAAATAGCTGGAACCGCTCTTGACCATCCGCGATCCGGTTTCGCCGCCGCTGGTTACCCGCACCGTTGCGCCGATGCCGTCGCGATTCGACTTGGTCCCCACCAACCGGAAGCGTATGGCGCGATGGCCGCTGCTCTGATCGTTGCGGTACAAATGGACCGGCCCTTGATTCGTGGTGATCAAAACATCCAGATCGCCATCCCGATCGAAGTCGCCGAAGGCTGCGCCGCGCCCCACCTTGGGGTCCGCGAAGCCACCGCCTAGCGCGCCGGCCACATCCTGGAAGCCGGCGCTGCCTTTGTTTAGGAACAAGTGCGGCGGCTGCGCGTACCCGGTTTCGGGCCGGGATTCCCGGATGCCCGGGTCGATGTGGCCGTTCACTACCAGCAGGTCGAGCAGGCCGTCCAGGTCGGCGTCGAAGAAGAAACAGCCGAAGCCCAGACTGCGCCGCGAAAGCCGGCCCACGTCCGAACGCGCCGCTTGATCCACATACAGGCCGCCGCGCGTGCCGCGGTAAAAACCGATCATCTCGTTATCGAAATTCGTGATCGCCAGGCCGGCGATACCCGAATTGTCGTAGTCGGCGGCATCCACGCCCATGCCTGCGCGAGCCTTGCCGTCTTCGCTGAATGCCACGCCGGCTTTCACGGCGATGTCTTGAAACGTGCCGTCGCGCTGGTTGCGATAGAGCTTGTTGGGCTGCGTGTCGTTGGCAACCATCAGGTCGATCCATCCATCCTGGTCGTAATCCAGCATGGCCACCCCCAGCGATTTCGAGCTGCTGTCGAAGATCCCGCTCTTCGCCGTGACATCCTCGAACGTGCCGTTGCCGCGATTGCGGAACAGCCAGCAGGTGGCGCCGCGATAGGCTTCCGGGGTGCAGTACGATTTGTGCTTCGCGTCCATGCTGCAAAACACATCCTGCGCGGGCGACCACTTCACGTAGTTGCAAACGAACAGATCCAGCAAACCGTCGCGGTCGTAATCGAACCATAGCGCCGAACTGCTGAAGCCCAG
>Ga0302326_10002272_pt1 | contig 47048 bp, 40 predicted proteins | sample Palsa_T0_3_FD_202264 | JGI IMG/M metagenome (GOLD analysis project Ga0302326, IMG submission 202264) | Peat permafrost microbial communities from Stordalen Mire near Abisko, Sweden - Palsa_T0_3 | ecosystem: Environmental > Terrestrial > Soil > Palsa > Peat permafrost | place: Sweden: Abisko... | reverse complement strand
GTCCTATGCAAACCGCTTTCGCGCGCGAGCCTGCGCGAGGAACTGATCCGAATCGGGAAGCTGCCGGCGAGCGGCTCCGCACATACTACGAGCACTCACTAGTTCCAACCCGCTACGGCGGTTGGAGGGTCTAAATCAGATCCTTCAAAATAACCCGGCAACCCATGGTCCGGGCTCTCATTGCAACTGGATTCACTTTCGAGCGTGGGCCTCGGCCTATTTGTCTAAAGCTCTAAACCTTCGGCCATCGATTGTTCCATGGCCGCGCCTGTTCGTAGGCGTACGCGGCTTGCATCACCAGGTCGTCTCGATGTCGTTCGGCGACGATTTGCAGACCGCAAGGTAATCCATGCGCACCAAGTCCGGCGCGCACCGAAGCTGCTGGATGTCCGCTGAAATTGAACGGATACGAAAAGGTCAGCGATTGCATTGCATCGTCGAGCATAGTGCCGTCGATTTCCGTTGGCGGCGGCCCCGCAGCGTTGAACGCCTCGGTCGGCAGCGTCGGCGTCAGCAGCAGGTCGAAGCGTTCGAACACGCCCCGCATCCATTCGTTGAACTGCGTGCGAACACGATATGCATCGCCGTAGTCGCGCGCCGTAACTTCCGCCCCCGCATTCAGGGCGGCGAGAAACGAGCGCCCGAATTCAGCTTCATGTCCGGCGATGTAGCCGCCCAAATCCGCCGCCGATTGAAACGACCCGATCGTCCGCCACGCACGCGCGGTTTCCATTACCGGTTCCTCGAGCACCGTCAATTCGTGACCCATTTCCTTGAACGCCGCGGCCGCGCGTTCGACCTCGCGCCTCACATCGGGGTCAATCGGACGGCCGAAATCAGGATGAAACGCCACCTTCAGACGAGGCGGTAGTTTTTCGAGAGAACTGGCGAAAGAGTAGCCCGGATGAGGGAGAGAGGATGGGTCTGACGGATGATACCCAACGGTAGCATCCAGGTACAATGCGGCGTCACGGACCGTGCGCGTGATCGGTCCGACGACCGCAAAGTCCACCCATTGCGTCATCCCGAGACGTGCGCGCGCCGGAATCAATCCTTGCGTCGATTTGATGCCGAAAGCACCGGTATAGCAGGCGGGAATCCTGATCGATCCGCCCCAATCCGAGGCGGTCGCCAGTGGCACCATCCCGGAAGCGATCGCCGCGGAACTGCCGCCCGACGATCCCCCGGGAGTGCGATCCGGATTCCACGGATTGCGCGAGACCCCGAAGAGCAGGTTGCGGGTGAACGCGGTAAAGCCGAACTCCGGCGTGTTGGTTTTGCCGATAACGATCGCGCCCGCCGCGCGCAACCGTGCCACCTCGATCGAGTCTTGCTGCGCCAGGTTTTTCCTGAAGGGCACCGATCCGAAAGTCGTCACCATTCCTGCAACGCCCTCGAGATCCTTAATCCCGAGCGGCAGGCCGGCCAGGGGCCCAACCTCCTCGCCTCGCGCGATGCGCTCGTCGATTGCTCGCGCCTCGGACATCGCGGCTTCCGCTCGCATCGCGCAAAACGCGTTCAAGCTGGGATTGAGCGCTTCGATACGGGCGATCGTCGCCGCCATCAGTTCGCTCGGCTTGAGCTCACGCCGGCGCATCAGCGCGGCAAGTTCATGTGCGGCCATCCAATGCAATTCGGTCATCTCGCTTCCTCCGGACTTTCCGCGCGCTGCTTCGATCCAGTCCCCGAATCTTCATTACCCGGACGCCCTGAAGATTCAACTATAGTGATGATCCGCCGGGATGACCGCCATCAGGAAACGAACGTTGGATTCGAAGCCGTCGAATGCGCGGGCGCCATAAAGTGCGTTGACGGCAGTCGCGCCGAGCGTCAATCTTAACCTCGCGTCCCGGAAAAGTGAGAGTACCCCCGCTGAAAGAATGAAGGACCAAATTTGGAACTTTTTAAGCGCATCAATTGCCGCGGCCATGCCTTTCGTACTAGCTAGCGGCACGCGTTGAGAGTTTGTTGAAGTATTGCGAACATTACGAATAATGCGTTCAAGAATAGCCACAAAGCACTTTAGGAGTTGGTCAATTGACGTCGGCGCTCTGGCGATGCGCCTGAGTATGGGGCTGGGCGTTGCCATGATGCTCCTGGCGCTGACCTTTGAAAGCGTGTGTGCCGCTACCCCATCGCTCAAAGGCACTCCGGTGATCGTACAGGCAGGCGAAGTGCAGGCGCGGATTGCGCTCAGCGCAGATCACGCACCCAGCGGGCATCAACTTGATGTCGCAGTGGATTTGCAGATCGCACCTGGATGGCATATCTACGGTGAGCCGCTCCCCGATGGGGAAGGATTAACGCCGACCTCGGTTAAGTTCGACAGTGACCTGCTTGCGCAGCAAACGCTCAAGCTGCCGAAGCCCACGCCGCTTCGGTTCGAGACGCTCAATGAGACCTACCCGGTTTACACGGGACGCCTCAAGGCGTTGGGCACCTTAGTACTGAGTCAGAAAATCAAGCCCGGTAACTATTCAATTCCCGGTACTTTGACCTTTCAGCAGTGCAACGACACGATGTGCAAGATGCCGCAGACAGTGTCCTTCGAGATTCCGATAAAAATTGAGCCGTCCGAGGCTACCGCGGCGCCTAACATCTAGTCCGCGCGACGACGAAGGCCTGCGCCGATTAGTCACTCTTCGCGCGGGGCGCGAACTCCGCTTATCGCATTCGTCCGCGCCCCGCCGCACGATCATCGCGGCGCTACTCATATCGCATCGTGTGGACTAACGGCCACAATATGCCTCCAGCCGATATCCTTCGGGATCGATAGCGAACGCGGCATAGTAGTTCTCGCCATAATCCTTGCGCAGACCCGGCTTGCCGTGATCCTTTCCGCCAGCCTTTATCGCCGCCCCATGGAACTGCTCGACGCTTGCCCGACTGGGTGCATCGAAGCAGAAATGCAGCCCAGAGGCTTCGTCAGCGGGCACCGGCCGTGCAACTTTCATCACCCAGAACTGGGGGCTGTCGGCGCCGTAACCCAGAGCTTCGGCGCTGTCGAACAGGCGCTTGTAGCCCAGCGGCGCCAGCGTCGCGTCGTAGAATTGGCCCGCCTTTGCGATATCTTTTACGCCCACTGAAACATGACTGATCATGGTTGTTCCTCCGTTTCGAGCGAAACTTCGCCCGATGTTTCTAACCTGTATGATGGTTATATTTAATGAAGGGAGCGTTGGATGTCAACCGTCAAGCCGGTTAGACTAGGTTTTCAAGAATGGCTGGTGCCGCAAAATCGGGAAATTCCCACAAACCCAATGAACTGATTGTCATTCCGCGTCGCGACCTGGCCATCGAGTTCGCCAACACTGTCGCCTGGCGTGGCAGTGCGCCCGCTGAAAGCCTTCACCGCATCGGCGATGTGATTGCGTGGCTGTCTGCCAACAAAGCGATGCAGTCGCCTGCAATGGCCGAACTACAACAATGGTTCGATGCGCATTCCGCGGAGTCCACTTTGGTCTTCAATGAGGTGATCAGGCTTCGCGAGAATATTTATCGATTACTCAGTAGCGCTGCTTCATCGACCGATACAACGAGCGAGGATTTTCATCAATTGAATAAGGCTTTGAACGATGCGGCGCCGCGCGCGCTGCTCGAAAGGACGGCCGATGCGTTCGGCTGGCGCATCGAAGCGAGACCCACGGCCGTTGGAATCCTCGCTCCGGTGCTATGGTCGGCGGCGGATATTCTCGTCGGCCCCGATTCCGGGCGCGTGCGCACATGCGCCAACGAAGGTTGCCGGTGGCTATTTCTCGACGATAGCAAGAACGGCTCGCGCCGCTGGTGCTCGATGCAGGCGTGCGGCAATCGGGCTAAGGCTCATCGGCACTACTTGCGTAAAAAAGGGGCGTGACAACGTGGATACTGGACCAGGTCGTGACGCCTCGCCCAGGACCTTTTTCGCGGCCGATTAGTCAGATCAAATTGTAAGCGCGCGCGACGTTCTCGCCGAGGATCCCGCGGCGCCCCGAGTCCGTCATCGGCTTTACCATTCCGGCGAGTTCTTCAAGGTAATTTCCCGGATGGTCCGGATGCGGATAGTCACTTGCCCAGAAGAATTTGCCTTCGCCAACGTGCTGCATCATACCCGCGATAGTGCGTTCGTCGGGGTCCGCCGAGATATAGCAAGTCTCCTTGAAATAGTACGAGGGCTTTTGCTTGAGCCGCACTGTCTGCGCGATTGTGGTACCGCTGAAAATCGCATCGGCGCGATCGAGGAAATAGCCAATCCAGCCGGCGCCGGACTCCAGCACGACGACCTTCAGGCGCGGAAAGCGGTCGAATGCTCCGAGCTGAAAGAAGGTCGCGAACGCATGCTGCACGCCTTGGGCCGCGAAGAGATCGTAGTACCACGCCGCCCATGCGAAACTGTCGTAGCGATGGTGCACGCCGAAGGTGGGTGGTTCGATGGTGGGATGGATCGCGAAGGGGATCCCCGCATCCTGCGCGATCGCGAAAATACGATCGTGTGACGCATCGGCATGCGGCCGCCGCGAGATCGTGAATGGCGCCACGAATGCGCCTTTGCAGCCGTCTTTAACTGCGCGTTCCAGTTCGCGCGCCGCCGCATCCGGATCGCCGAGCGACAGATGCGCAATCGGTATCAGCCGGCCGCCGGAGTCACGGCAGAAATCTGCGATCCAGCGGTTGTAGGCGGTGCAATACGCCGCCGACAGCTCCGCGTCCATAGTCTCGCATTCCCACAGCAGCCCGATGGTCGGGTAGAGGATCGATTTGGCCATGCCCTCTTTGTCGAGCAGTTGCAGGCGCTCCTTCATATCCATCGTGCCGAAAGCCGCACCTTTGAGGTAGGTTTCCTCCGGCTTGGGCTTCTCATAACGCAATTCAGACGCGCGCCCGGCGTTGATAAACTGCTCGCGTCGCCGCCGCGCTTCCTCGACCATCTTGCCCATTCCGCCGAGCGTGCCGAGTTGCCCCTGGCGCGTCAATTTGGCACGCTTCCCGGCGACCTCCAGATATTCGTATCCGTCGTCACCGACACGAATTCGGATTGCTCGATCGCGATACTTCGGCTCGAGGTACTTCTGCCACAAATCCGGCGGCTCAAGGATATGGCCGTCCGCGTCGATGACCATCGCTTCGCTCTTCATTCTGTATTCTCCGGATTACTATCTGATTGAACTTGGTTTCGAATAGCCACTCGATTCTAAAACAGCGCGAGCGGATTCACAGGAGACGCCGTCGCATGTTCAAGAATCAGCGGCGCCATCGTGAAGAGAAATTCGTAGCGTCCGAGGCGTGCGCACGTTTCCGCCAGCGCGTCGAAGTCGGCGTTGTCGATCAGATGGATGCCCATCATCACCAGCGTACCGATATGAATAGGTAGTCCTAGTTCCGCGCCGTACGGGCTCGGCGCAATATCACTCACAGCGTCACACCCGATGACCGCGACGCCCCGCTCATGAATCCAGGCGAGGCACGAGGCATCGAGCCCCGGCAGGCCGTCGCGCCGCGGATCCCACGCCCCTTTCACTTTGCGCCGCTGATGCCGTCCGGTGCGAAGCAGCAACACGTCACCTTCTTCGACCTGAACTTTGCCGATCTTTTCAGCGGCATCGAGGTCCTCGGGAAAAATCGCATCACCTGGATCGAGCCATTCAATTTTTTTGGCCTTGGGAATGTCGAGGAGCACACCGCGGCTCATAACGCCGTCGCGCGTGACGTCAATCGCGCACTTGCGCGCACCAAAGCGGCCGACCTCGCGATCGCTGAAGCCGTTGTACATTCGGCCCTGGTAGAAGACGTGGCAAAGCGCATCGAGGTGAGTAAACGCCATCCCATGCGGCGCCATCCCGAAGTAATCCAGTGACGCCACGCCCGGCGGCCCCGCATGCAGCATCATGTGCTGTACCGGTTGCGGATTGTCGAGAGTGGTCTTGGTCGAAAGAGGCAAAGCCAGTGATACGATTTCGCCGCTCTGCACCAGCTTCGCCGCGCGTGCGCGCTTGTCCGCCGTGATGAAGTTGAGCGCGCCCCGCTCATCCTCGGCGCCCCAGCGTCCCCAATTAGTAATCTTTTCGAAAAGACCTTTCACTTCCTGAACAGTCAATCGCGATGCCATTGGAATGCACCCTCCTGTCGCGCTTCGAGCCCGTAGCTGTGAGCCGCCTGCCGCTACTCATTCACGGGCTCCACGCCTTCTTACGATAATCGATCGAACGGAATCGGATTCGCTGCTTCGCGTATAGCATGGGCCCACCGGAGACGGCTAACCCGCGGGAGGTTCCGCGCGGGGACTCGCCACGCGGATTGTCCAGTGACTACCATCGCAATGCTATAGTCGGTGCGCATGGTTACTACGACAAGCTGGAGCGGCGGCAATTGAGCAATTACGATCGCGAAGCGGCGCGCCTTTACCACGAAGTCACCAAGCATTCGTACACCAGCGTTCGCAGCAATCCGCACGCGCTCGATTGGGAGAATCGTCCGCTTGCCTACAAAATCTATCCGGCCGCAGGCTCGGTCGCGTTGCCGCGTGAACTGGATCTCTCTTTAATGCCAGCGACGGCGGCGATTGCGGGTCGCATTGGCGAGTCTGCTACTGGCGACTCGCAGGCTGCGACGACCGTCGATGCGTTGCATTTTGATCTCGACGCACTGACCCGAATTCTGTTCTGCGCCGGCGGCCTTACCCGTAGCAAATCAGTTGGTGGCGAGGATTATCACTTTCGCGCCGCCGCATCAGCCGGTGCGCTGTATCCAATCGAGATTTACTTGGCCGCGCGGGACGTCGAGGCGCTCGAACCGGGCCTTTACCATTTCTCACCCGCCGACCTGAAACTGCGCGGGCTGCGGCGCGGTGGCTGGTGCGAGTACCTCGCGCGAGCTGCACCGGATCATCCGGCCCTCGTTAAGGCGAGCGCCGTCTTGATGCTCTCCGCTATTTTCTGGCGGAGCGCCTGGAAATACCGGGCGCGCGCCTACCGCTATTGCTTCTGGGACGCAGGTACCATTCTCGCCAACTTAATGGCCGCCACCAACGCCGAGGGTCTTACCGTTCAAATCATCACGGCCTTCGAGGATCCACTCATCGAGCGCCTAATCGACGTTGACGGCGAACATGAGGGAATCGTCTGCCTGGTGGCGCTTGGCCGAACTGGAAGCGCGCACAGGTCTTCCGTTGATTCCCAGTCAGTGGCGGAAGCGACTTCGCTGGCTCCACTTGATCTTGATACGGTCCCGCTTTCGGCGCACGAAACGTTCTACGAAGACTTGGCGAAAATCCATTGCGCTTCACGACTGGAATCGAGCGATGAAGTCCGTGCGCTTGGCACCGTTCATTTCCAGAGAGAGTCTGCAGCGGTCGTCGCCGAAACGGTCCTGCCTACAGTGCTGCCGTCCAACGAGGCGATGGGGCTCGGTGAGACCATCCTGCGGCGCGGTTCCACGCGAACATTCGCCCGTGAATCGATCACTGCGGAAGAGCTCGCGACTATAATGGCGACCTCGAAGGCTCCCCTTCACACCGATTTCCCTTCGCTGGTCGATGCCTATCTGATCGTCAATTCAGTGGATGATTTGCCAAGCGGTGCGTACTTTTATCGGCGTGAATCCGGAGCATTCGATGTGCTCAAGGTCGGGGATTTTCGCCGCGAAGCAGGCTACTTATGCTTGGAACAGCCGCTCGGCGCCGATTGCAGCGCGCTCATCTGCTATATGACCGACCTTGATCGCATCGTCGATGCGCTCGGAAATCGCGGCTATCGCGACGCCCACCTCGAGGCCGGAATTCGCGGCGGTCGCGCTTACCTGGCCGCCTACGCACTAGGTCGCGGCGCCTCCGGGCTCACCTTCTACGACGACGACACGACCAAATTCTTCTCTCCGCATGCCACCGGCAAAAGTCCGCTGCTGATGGTCGCGATCGGAGTGCCATCGCGCCGTTTGGCAGCCGAAGGCGAATCGATATAACTGCTTGCATTTGCATTCAGCGGGTAGCGATTCCGTCCATTAGCATGCTCGATTCGCCCCGAGAGGTTAGGTTGCTAGTGCGCAGAGGGCGATGGACCATTTCAAAGTGCCAAATCGCCAAAACCGACTCCTTTTCTCCATTCGGAATTGCTTCTCCTCGCAATGAGTTATGCGTGGCTTTGATGACCGTGCATTGTGCAATTGCCTGCAATGTGAGCAGTCAAATTTAAGCTACGTTCGATAGTAGTATCACTTTCTACAACTTTAGTTTGGCATTTCTCTTGCTGAACTCCCCATTCGCTCGTGTGTCCTTTGCTCGGGGACATATCTGAATTCCGCACAGCGGATCGATTTACTAAGGAGGAATGATGGCTGGTACACCCGAAGCACCCAAGATGCAGGCTACACTTGGGCTCACCGGAGTAACGGTTAACGCGATGGCGCTGATCGCTCCGGGGGCGTTTTTATGGATTACATTCGTCGTCCAGGCGGGTTATGTCATGCCCTCGGGATTGGCAATGTGGTTCGGAATCCTGGTAGCGCTCGCATTGGCCTACGCAACCGCGCTGTCGTATTCGGAATTGGCCAAGCTCTATCCCGGTGCCGGCAGCTCCTATCTATTCGCAGAACAGGCGTTCCTGAACACAACCAAGGCATTTCGATTCGCTCGTATCGCTAAGTTCGTCATCGGTTGGGCATCGCATCTCTACTACTGGATTTATCCCGCCGTGATGGTCACGACGATGGGTGTCCTGGTCGGATACATCGTCGGAAACCTGTTCCCGAGCGTGATGAACAGCACGATCCCCGGCCCAGTTTTCATGGCATTCATTGCCATTATATTCTCCTACGCCGTTTCCTACATCGCTTATCAAGGCGTCAACGGATCGACCAACGTCAATATCGCCATTAACGCCATCCAGATCACCGCGCTCGTGTTCTTTGGCGCTTTGGCGATCGCCTACCGCGTCGGCCATCCCGAAGGTTCGACCGGGCTGGGCTTCGACGCGAATGGCAATGTTGTTTCGCAAGTGCTGCACTACTCGCTATCGGGCGACAATCCGTCGCATCCAACAGCACTCTCCGTCGTCTCGCCGCATGCGTTCTCATACACCATGTTGCAGGCGACGATCGCGATTCTGCTGCTGGTCGGCTTCGAATCAGTCACGGCGATGGGTGAGGAAGCGAAGAACCCGAAAAAGGACATCCCCCGCGCGGTTATCCTTTCCCTCACCATCCAGGGACTCATCTGCTACATGTTCGAGTATTTTGCCGCCAATTACTTCCTGAGCAGCGGCTACAGCCTCAAAGCGGCCAGTGGCTCGGCGGCTCCAATCGGCGACATGATGACCTTGATAGGAGACGCGCTGCTCGGTGGTCATGGTGAGGCCTTCATGTTGATCGAGGCCTTCACGGTCTTCCTGGCGCTAATCGGTACGACGCTAAGCTGTATTAATACGGGTGCTCGCGTCACCTACGCGATGGGTCGCGACGAGGAGGTTCCCGAACACTTCGGCTTGCTCCACGGCGAGAAGTTGACGCCGCATCGTGCGATTTGGACCTTGGCGCATATTTCTGCGGTCTTTGGTGCGCTCGCCGCGTTGGCCTTCTTCACCGGCGGCTCGGCGCCTACCGATGATGCGATGAAGACGTTGCCACATAACATCTGGTATGCGTTTGGTCTCGGCTCGAGCGCCACCATGGCGTCGCTGCCGAATGGACTGCTCACAGTTACGTTGCTGTCAAACTTTGGCACCTTCGTGCTGTACGGTCTGACCAATATCGTCTGCATCGTCGCCTTTAAGGAGCGTCACGAGTTCCACGGTATCAAACACATGGTGATCCCGGTTTTCGGCGCGATCGCCAACTTTTCCTGCCTGGCGTTCTACGTCATCGGACCTCTGGAGGGGATCGGTAGCTGGAAGGAGCCGATTATTGCGGTCGTGGTCTCGGTGGTCTGGGGTATCTACGGAGCGATCTACTTCCTACGCAATTCCAAGAAGAAAGGCCGAGACACGATGCTGGTAGCCAAGCAGGCCTGATCGAGGAGTTTGATCTGTTTTGTTTCGGGCTGGGAATGTGAGGTGAGCAGGGGAGGACCGCGGCCACGGTCCTCCCCAATTTTTTTGCCCAATTTTTTGATGACGTTAGGGCATGGTCGCCACTCCTTTTACCTATTACAGCAGGAGAGCCGTCGTAAGCTCGATATAGGTCCGCGTCGTGTGGAGAACCGATGAATTGCGAACGATCAGGATCGAGTGCGGTGCAAATTTCACTGCATATTGATGCAGCATCTGCTGTTGCGATGAGCTTTCCGTGCCTCCTGCAGGAGGAATTAAGCCCTGATTCTCACGCCTTCTGGAGGCATGAATCTTGATTGCATGTGGGCGCCGCCCGCTACCGGACGGGGGAGTCTTACTAAGTCGCGACAGAGCGGACATCCATCAAAACGAACCGGAGGCGACGAAAGATGGTCGCCGGGAGGACAAGAGGAAATGAGGATAAGAGTCGGGAGGCGATTTACTGCGAAGCTGGCGGCGCCAGCAGCGTTGGCGATGCTTCTGACGTGCGCCCCTGCAGCGCGGGCTCAGGATGGCGCTTCAGCCGAATCAGTTGCCGACCTCAGGAGTGAGGTCCAGGAACTACAAAAGGAGATTCACGACCTAAAAGGCCAGGTTGCAACGGTCCAGGAGCAGCAGGAACTCGTGCCTCCGCCCCCCGCCGACCAGAAGCCTCAGACGATTGGCGAAACTGTCGGTTCGCTAGGCAAGAGTGTCGATGATATCAGGACCAACCTCGCTACCAACCTCGGAATTCAGGTTCATGGCCTGGCCGATGTTACCTATGACTACAATCTGAATCATCCGAACACCAGCAACGGCAGCAAGGGCGGTCCAAATCCGACTGCGCCCGGCGGATGCCTCAATCAGCTTCATGAGTTCGACGCTGATTGCAACACTTATAGCCTTGCACAGTTCAACCTCCATATCGCGCGCGTTTCGGACGGCGGTGTCGGTTTCGTTACCGACCTGAACTTCGGCGAGCTTGCGAACGTGATGGCGGCTTCGACCCGGTACTCGAACATTAACCCTGCGGGCACCAGCAACAACATGTTCGATCTGACGCAGGCGTACCTGACCTATACTGTGCCGGTCGGACAAGGTATCAGTCTCCAGGCTGGCCGCATGGTGACTCTGCTCGGCGCAGAGATCATCCCGACCTACAACAATCAGAACTTCAACGAGTCGCGCGGATTGCTGTTTACATTAGGCGAGCCGCTCACGCACACCGGGATCCGTGGGACGTATGCCTTCAATAGCAACGTTAGCCTGACGCTCGGCGCTAACAACGGTTGGGACGATCAGGAAGATAACAACGATGGGCAGTCGGTTGAAGGTGAGCTGTCGCTCAATCCGACTTCAAACATTTCGTTGGTCCTCAATGGCATCTACGGACCGGAACAGGTTAACCACGGCAATTCGCAGCGGTGGGCGATCGACCCAATCGCGACCTGGCACACCCCGATCACTGGTCTGCAGCTCATCGGTGAATATCTCTACGCCGAAGAGGGCAATCCGGTCAGCGTTGTGCCGGCGTACTCCTCGCACGGTAACCGCTTCTGCATCCCAGGCGTCGCCTTCTGTTCACCGGCCCCTGGTTACGTGCCTGGGCCTCAGGGAACGGTCAACATTCCCGTTACGTCCAGCTGGACGGGTGCGGCAGGGTACATCGTGTATGACCTGAATGACCACATCGAGTTCGCTTCACGCGGTGAGTGGTTCCGCGATAGCGAGGGTGCGCGCACCGGCTTGCGCCAGACGCTTGGCGAATTCACCGAGGACATCAACTATAAGGTTCCCGATGTTACGGGTCTGCTAGCTCGGCTCGAATACCGGCACGACGAATCAAATGCGGCGCCGTTCTTCGGAAGCACGATTGCACCGGCTACCAGTCCGAACTTTCCGAACCCGGACCATACCTATAACGGACAGGATACGTTCCTGGTGGCTGCTATCTATTCCTTCTGATCGCAGCGCTTAGAGGTTCGGAATGATGTGCGGCGGCGGGTCCGAATTAATCGGGCCCGCCCGCCGGTTTTCTGAAATCGCAACCTGCGGCCCATTACCTGGGGATTAAATGCGGACCAACTACTTGAATCTAGGCCGCTGCGGTGGCGGAATTTGTATAGCGGCCTCCGGAGTGGAGTTCGCTTCGACAATTTATCTCAGCAGGAGGATTTGCGATGGCTACGCCCAAAAAACCAAAGGCAGCGGGCGTGAGGAGTGGGAAGGGGAAGGCGAAGGCCGCGAGCAACGGCACCACGGAAACTCCGGCATTGGCGAAACCGCCGGTTTCGAACGGAAATGGCGCAACGAGTGCTCCCAGCGCCGATCTGATTCGAGTGCGCGCCTACGAAGTCTTTCTCTCGCGCGGACCGTCGGCCGGCGACGAACTATCGGATTGGCTGGCCGCCGAACGCGAGATTATGGAGAGATTCGCCCAGCACCACTGACAACGAAATGGGCGCTTCGTGAGGCGGCCCCCGGCGGACTCATTAGTCGGCCTTGGCATCCCACAGCAAAGGAGCGCGACCTGAGCCGCGCCCGCGGCGCAATAACTCAGGTTGATGCGCCGGCTATCTGCGCTCGGGAGCGGCTGAAATGGGGAGTCTAGAGACGGCCGTGGAGTCGTCGAGCCCCGTCGCCGAACGCACCCGCGCGTACGACCTGGCGGTACTCACCCATGTCGGCACCAATCGCGAGGGCAATGAAGACTCCTGCGGTCACTTGGTCGAGAGCGACAACGTAGTGGTCTTTCTGGTGGCCGACGGTGTCGGTGGCTACGAAGGTGGTGAGGTTGCCAGTGCGATGGCGGTGGAGGCCACGCTTGAGGCGTTTCGCTCGAGCCCGCCCGCTTTAGGCGCCTCCAAACGGCTCCATCGCGCGCTCCAGCGGGCGAACATCGAGATTCACAACCGCGCCTTGGCAGTGCCCGAATTGCGCCGGATGGCGACCACCGCAACGGCCATCGCGGTCAATCTAAGCGAAGGCATGCTTTATGGCGTTCACTGCGGCGATTGCCGGCTGTATCTGGTGCGCGATCACAAGATTTCGCAACTGACGCGCGACCATACGATGGTCGGCGAGCGTGTTCGAATGGGCTTGATGACCGCCGAGCGCGCACGAAATCATCCTGATCGCTCGGCGCTCAGTCGCTGCCTCGGCCAGGATCTCATTCCCTCGATCGATCGCGTTACGACACCGATGCAGCAAAATGATCGGCTGATTCTGTGCAGCGACGGTCTATGGTCAGTGATCCCCGACGACGAAATCGAAAAACTCTCGCGCGAGGGCGACGCCGAGACGGTGTGTCGGCGGCTAATCGAGACTGCCAACTACCGTGGCACGCCCGATAACCTGACCGTGGCCGTGTTCGTGATGCTGGCGCGCGGTGCTACCACCCTGGTGCGGCGCGGATGGCTGGCGCGGATCGCCGGGATCTTCGGCAGAGGCAACTGATGCAGGTGTGCCGCAACCGGCGCCAAAAAATCGCAGTGCGCATGCGCTTTCAGCCCGCCGCGGATCAACGTTTGATCCGCCGCGCGGCTGGATGCTAACGTCCGGCGCGGGTTCGGTACGCAAGCTTAATATGCGCGAGGTCAACGTCGGCGATAAGCTCGACCAGTATGTACTGACGGAGCTTATCGCCAGGAGCGGCATGGCCTCGATCTTCAAGGCCACCGACCAGCTCGACGGGAAGACCGTCGCAATCAAGATTCCCTACGCACAGTTCGAGAGCGATGTCGTTTTCTACGGCCGCTTCCAGCGCGAGGAGGAAGTGGTCCGGCGCCTCGATCATCCGAACATCATCAAGGTTTTCACGCCCAAGCGTAAAAGCCGGATGTACATCGCGATGGAGTTTGTGGAGGGCATCTCCTTGCGCGCCGAGTTGCGCGAAAAGCGCCCCTTCGCGACCGATCACGCGCTCGACTATGCGCACCAGATTTTGAGCGCACTCGTGTACATGCACGGAGAGCGCGTGGTCCATCGGGACCTCAAACCGGAGAATATCCTGGCTACTGCCTCTGGCTTGCTCAAGATCATGGACTTCGGCATCGCGCTTGACGAAGAGGCGCGACGGCTCACCTGGGCCGGACTCTCGTCCACGATCGGCACGCCTGACTACATGGCGCCCGAGCAGATCGGCGGACGGCGCGGCGATCCTCGCACCGATATCTACGCTATGGGCACAATTCTGTACGAGATGTTAACGGGAGAGCTGCCCTACTCCGCTGACGACGTTTACAACATGATGCGGTTGAAGGCCAACGAAGACCCGCAGCCGCCGACTCACTTCAGGCCCGACCTCGACCCCCACCTGGAGGAGATCATCCTGCACGCGATCGAACGTGTGCCCCGCGATCGTTACGCCAGCGCTGCCGAGATGTTGCACGACATCGAGAATCCTGCACAGGTCGCGATTACCGGTCGCGCCCACAAGCTCCACCCGCGCAACCAGAGCAGCCGGAAGCTCCGCGGCATTCTGTGGAGTGCGCTGTTTTTTGGTTCGCTCGCTGGCGTGCTCGCATTCCTGATCTGGCTGGCCAACCGCTATCCGGCAGCGCAGTATCCTCAACGTTCCTATCGAGGGCAAGTCAAATGACTGCGCAACCCGGACCGGGCCTGCCCTCGCGGCTATCTGGCCGGCCGATTACGCGTCGCATTGCGGCAATCGTCGTGGCGATGCTGGCGGTGACCGCGCTGCGGGAGCACGCTTGGGCCGATGTGGCCGCCACTAACCATCCGGGCCTGAACACGCAGTCGCTCAATCTTGCCTGGGTGCTGCTGTGCGGCTTCCTCGTGATGTTCATGCAGGTCGGTTTTGCAATGTTCGAGACCGGCTTCACGCGCGCCAAAAACGCCGTGAATACCATGGCGATGAACCTGGTCATCTATCCGGTCGGGCTGTTCGGCTTCTGGACCGTCGGTTACGCCCTGATGATGGGCGGGATCAGCAACTGGCCTTCGCTCGGTGGTTCGAGTCAGGCGCATCGTGAATTGTCGATCGCGATTGGCGGTCATCAGTACGGCCTGATCGGTTTTGCCAAATTCGCGCTGGTGAGCGTCAGTCATGAGCCCAGCAGCCTCGCGATGTTCCTGTTTGCGGTGGTCTTCATGGACACCGCCGCGACGATTCCTACTGGCGCGATGGCTGAACGCTGGAAATTTTCGGCGTTCGTCGTTTACGGGCTTTTCATGTCGATGTTTCTCTACCCGCTCTTCGGCAACTGGGTCTGGGGCGGCGGGTGGCTCTCGCAACTCGGTGTGAACCTCGGCCTTGGTCATGGCGACGTCGATTTCGCCGGGTCGTCGGTAGTGCATATGACCGGCGGGTTGGCGGCGCTGGCCGGAGTTATCACGCTCGGTCCACGCATTGGCAAGTTTCGGCGCGATGGCGCGATTGGGCTCCTCCCAGGCCATAACCTTCCCATGGCGGTTATCGGAACGCTGATCCTGGCCTTCGGATGGTTCGGCTTCAACACGGGATCAACGCTCGCCGCCTCCGATCCGCGCATTGGGATTATCGCGGTCAACACGATGTTGGCGTCGGCCGGGGGCACTCTCTCCGCGATGCTCTATCTGTGGCATCGCTACCACAAGCCGGACGTTCCAATGGCCTGCAATGGTCTGCTGGGCGGACTCGTCTCGATCACCGCGCCATGCGCCTTCGTAACCCCTGAGGCGGCCGTGATGATCGGTGTCATCGCCGGTCTGATTGTAGTCGCGAGCGTCCTGCTCATTGAGCGGCAATTTCACATTGACGACCCGGTCGGCGCCATTTCAGTGCACGGCGCTTGCGGAATCTGGGGTGCGCTGGCGTTGGGGCTGTTCGCCGATGGTTCATATGGAGACGGCTGGAATGGCGTTGCCGGTCCGGTTCGCGGACTGCTCTATGGCGACGCCGGTCAATTTGCCTCTCAACTGATTGGCGTCGTTGTTAACATCGTGGTGATATTTGGACTCGCTTGGGTGTTCTTCCGCGTGGTGGAACACACTATTGGTAATCGCGTATCGGCCGAGACCGAATGGAGCGGTCTCGACGCGCTTGAGATGGGCAGCGACGCCTATCCCAATTGAGTCGAGAAGTGCGAAGCGTCTAGCTATTCGAACAAATCCAATGGCTAGTCGACAAAAGCCTGCACTGAATTGAACAAAGGAGGTCAACGCCATTTCCTCGCTAAGAAAGAACTGTTAACAAGCAGGAACCAAGCTAAAATTAAGGCAAACAATACTCGCCGCCTAACTGGATCGGGTTCTGGGCCGCTTATTTTTAATTAAACGTCTTTTTTCTTGTTGATTGGCCTTTGAATCCCTTGACTAATTTGGTAGTCGCAGGTAGTTTGGTGGGCTCATTCAGAGGTTTGCCTTATGAAGTTAGGTCACGAGGTCTCGGATCTCGACACGATAGATTTGCAGATTATCGCGATCCTTCAGGAGCACGGCCGGATTCCGCTGGTCAAACTCGGCGATCAGGTCGGGCTCTCGGCGCCTTCGGTGATCGAGCGGGTAAAGAAGCTTGAAGACGGCGGGGTGATCACGGGCTATCACGCTTCGGTAGATGCGCGGTTGATGGGCAAGGACGTCGCGGCATTTATCGGGGTCTCGCTTGGCCACCCGCGGCCGATCGGGATGTTCGAGGAAACGGTGGAGCGTATCGAGGAAGTTCTCGAATGCCACCACATCACGGGGGAACATACGGTGCTGCTGAAGGTTAAGACCTGCAACACCGCAACCTTGGAGGAAGTGATTAAGACGATCCGGGCTATCGACGGGGTGACGCGGACGGAGACGATGGTGGTGTTGTCGACGCATACGGAGCGCACACAGATTTCGGTCAGTAGTAACAGGGAGTCGACCGACGCCGGCAACGGCAAGCGCCATCGCCACGGCGTCCCTAAAGGCGCAGTTTCCGACAACACGAGGGCACGATGATGAACCGATACCGCAGCCTTCCGCCAAGCCAGGGTCTCTACGACCCCGCCCACGAGCACGACTCGTGCGGCACCGGTTTCGTGGTCAACATCAAGGGCGAGAAGTCGCATGACATCCTGCAGAAGGGCCTCGAGGTTCTACGCAACCTTGAACATCGTGGCGCCTGCGGATGCGATCCGCTGACTGGCGATGGCGCCGGCCTGCTGATGCAGATTCCGCACGAGTTCCTGCGCCGGGAAGCTGCGGCGCTGCGCTTCGCGTTGCCCGCTGCGGGCGAGTACGGCGTCGGCATGGTTTTCCTGCCGCTCGATATTGCCAAGCGCAATGCCTGCGAGCAAATCTTCGAACATATCGTGCGCGAGGAAGGTCAGCACGTCCTCGGCTGGCGTACGGTGCCCGTCGATGAAAGCCAGTGCGGCGAGATCGCGCGCGAGGGCATGCCGGCGGTGCGGCAGATCTTCATCGGACGCGGCGCGGATATCGGTGATGAAGAGACGCTGGAGCGCAAGCTGTTTATCATCCGCAAGCGCGTCGCCAGCGAGTCGGCTGCGATGCGCCTCGGCGACGCGGACCTGTTTTATGTTTGCAGTCTCTCCAGCTCGACCCTCGTTTATAAGGGCCAGCTCATCTCGTATCAGATTCCGCGCTTCTATCCCGACCTGGTCGATCCGCAGATGAAGACCGCGCTTGCGATGGTGCATCAACGGTTCTCGACCAACACCTTTCCGAGCTGGGATCGCGCTCATCCGTATCGTTTCCTGTCGCACAACGGCGAAATCAACACGCTGCGCGGCAATATCAACTGGATGCGTGCGCGCGAGAAGCAGTTCGCCTCGCCGCTGTTCGGCGCGGATATGAAGAAGATCCTGCCGGTGGTTGAGCCCAATGGCAGCGACTCGGCGGTGTTCGACAATTGCCTCGAACTGCTGGTGCGCAGCGGCCGTCCGCTGGCGCATGCCGCGATGATGATGATTCCCGAGGCATGGCAGAACGATCCGCTGATGAGCGACAGCAAGCGCGCCTTTTATCAGTACCACTCGTGCATGATGGAGCCGTGGGACGGTCCCGCCTCGATTACCTTTACCGACGGCCGCCGCATCGGAGCCGTGCTCGACCGCAATGGCCTGCGACCCTCGCGCTACTGGGTGACCAAGGGCGGGCTCGTGGTGATGGCATCGGAGGCCGGTGTCCTTGACCTGCCGCAGGAGGACATCGCCTTCAAGGGACGGCTGCAGCCGGGCCGGATGTTCTTTGTCGATACCACCGAAGGGCGCATCGTCCAGGACGAGGAGATCAAGGAGGGCTTCGCCGCCCGCAAGCCCTATCGCACCTGGCTCGCAGACGGGTTGGTCAACCTGGAGTCGCTGCCGCCGGCGCCGTCGGCTCCGGCGATCAGCGGCTTCGAACCTTTCGATCTGCTCAAACAGCAGCAGGCCTTTGGCTATACGCTGGAAGACCTGAAGACGATCCTCGCACCGATGGCGGCGAACGGACAGGAGCCGGTCGGCTCGATGGGCACTGACACGCCGCTCGCGGTGCTTTCGGACAAGTCGCCGCTGCTCTTCAACTACTTTAAGCAATTGTTCGCGCAGGTGACGAATCCGCCGGTCGATCCGATCCGCGAAGAGATGGTGATGTCGCCGGAAACCACCATTGGTTCCGAACAGAATCTGTTCGAGGAGACGCCCCTGCATTGCCGTCAGTTGCGGCTGAAGGTGCCGATTCTCACCAACGCGCAACTCGCGCAGATCAAGGAGCTTTCCCAGCCGGGCCTCTCGACCATTACGCTCTCGACGCTCTTTCCCGTCGCCGAAGGCGAAAAAGGCTTGCGCGAATCGATCGACGATCTTTGCCGGCAAGCTTCCGCGGCGATCGACAAGGGCTACACCATTATCGTGTTGTCGGACCGTGGCGTGAACGTCGATTGGGCTCCCATCCCAAGCCTGCTCGCGACCGCCGCCGTGCATCATCATCTCACTCGCGAGGGCACCCGCACCCGCTGCGGTCTGGTCGTCGAATCGGGCGAACCGCGCGAGGTGATGCATCTATGTCTGCTGATCGGCTACGGCGCCGGAGCCATCAATCCATATCTCGCATACGCGACTCTCGGCGGCATGATCCAGGACGGCCAGCTAAAGGATGTCGATGAGGAAGAGGCGGTTGAACACTTCATCAAGGCCGGGACCAAGAGCCTGATCAAGGTCGCCTCTAAGATGGGCATTTCGACCGTTCAAAGCTATCGCGGGGCGCAGATTTTCGAGGCGATCGGCCTGAACCGTGAGGTCATCGACAAGTACTTCTCGTGGACCGCATCGCGTATTGGCGGCGTCGGGCTCGACACGATCGCGCGCGAGTCGGCCAATCGCCATCGGCTGGCCTTTGCGGCCGATCCGAATCTCGACGGTGAACTCGAGGCGGGCGGCCAATATCAGTGGCGCCGGCGCGGCGAGTTCCACATGTACAACCCCAACACCATCGCGAAGCTGCAACACTCGGTGCGGTCGGGGAACTATCGCCTGTTCAAGGAGTACACGCGGCTGGTCGATGAACACAGCCGCAACCTGGCGACGCTGCGCAGCCTGCTCAAGTTCAAGCCCAATCGCGAGCCCGTGCCGATCGAGGAAGTCGAGCCGGCGGAGAAAATCGTCAAGCGCTTCAAGACCGGCGCGATGTCGTTCGGATCGATCAGCAAAGAGGCGCACGAGAACCTGGCGATTGCAATGAACCGGATTGGCGGCAAGAGCAACACCGGGGAGGGCGGCGAGGATCCTGATCGCTTTCAGCGCGACCCCAACGGCGACTGGCGCCGCAGTGCGATCAAGCAGGTGGCGTCGGCTCGCTTCGGTGTGACCAGCAACTATCTGGTCAATGCGGATGAGCTGCAGATCAAGATGGCGCAAGGTGCCAAGCCCGGCGAAGGCGGTCAGCTACCGGGTCACAAGGTTGACGACTACATCGCGAAGATTCGCTACTCGACTCCGGGCGTCGGCCTGATTTCGCCGCCGCCGCATCACGACATCTATTCGATCGAGGATCTCGCGCAGCTTATCCACGACCTCAAGAACTCGAACGATCGTGCGCGCATCAGTGTGAAGTTGGTCGCCGAGGTCGGCGTCGGCACGATCGCGGCGGGCGTTGCCAAGGCCAAGGCTGACGTGGTGCTGATCAGCGGCTACGACGGCGGCACCGGCGCGTCGCCGCTCCAATCGATCAAGCACGCGGGGATTCCATGGGAACTCGGCCTCGCCGAGACCCAGCAAGTCCTCGTGATGAACAACCTGCGCGGCCGCATCTACGTCGAGACCGACGGCCAGCTCAAGACCGGCCGCGACGTCGCTATCGCCGCGATGCTCGGGGCGGAGGAGTTCGGCTTCGCCAGTGCGGCGCTGGTCGCATCGGGATGCATCATGATGCGCGTGTGCCATCTCAACACCTGCCCGGTCGGTATCGCGACGCAGGATCCTGAGTTGCGCAAGAAGTTCGAGGGCAAGCCCGAGCACGTCGTCAACATGATGATGTTCATTGCGGAGGAGGTCCGCGAACACATGGCGCAGTTGGGCTTCCGCACGGTCGATGAAATGGTCGGACGGGTCGAGTGTCTCGACGCGAACGAGGCCATCGAACATTGGAAGGCGCGCCACGTTGATTTGAGCGCGATACTGCATCGGCCCGACGTTCCGGCGGACTGGCCGCTGCATCGGGTCGAAAAGCAGGATCATGGGCTGGAGAAAGCGCTCGACCAGCAACTGCTTGAACTTTGCAAAGACGCGCTTGAACACAAGAAGCCGGTGGAAGTCCGGCTGCCGATTCGCAACGTCAATCGCACCGTGGGAACGTTGCTCTCGGCGGAGGTTTCACGCCGTCACGGCGAGCACGGGTTGCCGCCCTATACCATCCAGGTTCACCTCAAGGGGACGGCAGGCCAGAGCTTCGGTGCGTGGCTCGCACCGGGTGTCGCTCTCTACCTGGAGGGCGATGCGAATGACTATTTTGGCAAAGGTCTATCCGGCGGATTTATAGCAGTGCGGCCGCCGCATGAAGCGACTTTCAAAGCAGAGGAAAACATCATCGTCGGCAACGTCGCGCTGTACGGCGCAACCGGCGGAGAAGTCTTCGTGCGCGGGATGGCAGGCGAGCGCTTCGCCGTGCGTAACAGCGGTGCGACCGCGGTTGTTGAGGGCGTCGGTGATCACGGCTGCGAGTATATGACGCGCGGCACGGTGGTGGTGCTGGGTAAAACCGGACGAAATTTTGCGGCCGGTATGAGTGGCGGCGTCGCATACGTACTCGATGAGGACGCTACGTTCAAGCCACGCTGCAACATGGGCATGGTCGAATTGCACGATCTGACCGACGCAACCGAGGTGAGCCATATTCACGCCCTGTTGGTGCGTCATCATCAGTACACTGGGAGCTCGGTTGCCCGGCGCATCCTGGATAACTGGGACGATTTCGTCGGCAAGTTCGTCAAGGTGATGCCGACTGAGTATCGGCGCGTGCTCGAGCGCCAGCTCAATATGCAGTCGGATATGTCGCGGCTGGCAGCAGTGTAAGAGTATTCGGCTTAGGCGTCGCCGGTGATCAGTCGATTATCAGCGGAATGAAGTGCGAATAGCGATCGCGGCATGGCGGCGATTTTCTCAGGAATAGAGTAGGAGGTGGAGAGGCGGGAAGGTGGCGCGTCGCGAAAGATCGGTCGCGAACGGATAGTCAGCAGGATAGTCAGTCGGGAGAGCGGTTTCGATGGGTAAAATTACGGGCTTCATGGAGATTGCACGCGAGACCTCGCCGCGGCGGCCGGTGCGCGAACGCGTTAAGGATTGGCATGAATACGACCTCAAGTTGCCCGAAGAGAAACTGCGCGAGCAGGGCGCGCGTTGCATGGATTGCGGAATACCCTTCTGCCACAAGGGTTGCCCGCTCGGTAACATAATTCCCGATTGGAACGATCTGGTTTATCGCGGCCGCTGGCGCGAGGCCATCGACCGGCTTCACTGGACCAACAACTTCCCGGAGTTCACCGGCCGCATCTGTCCCGCGCCATGCGAGGAAGCCTGCGTACTGAATATCAACAACGATCCGGTCACGATTAAACAAATCGAGAAGAACATTGTCGATCACGCCTGGGCTGAAGGCTGGATCGTTCCGCAGCCCAACCCGCGCAAGACTGGCAAAAGCATCGCGGTCGTTGGATCGGGGCCGGCTGGGATGGCATGCGCGCAGCAGTTGGCGCGGGCCGGACACGCCGTCACTCTGTACGAGCGATCGGATCGCATCGGCGGTCTCCTGATGTACGGGATTCCCGACTTCAAACTCGAGAAGTGGCAGGTCAATCGACGCGTCGAACAAATGAAGGTCGAGGGTGTCGAGTTCGTTACCAGTTGCCGTGTCGGCACCGATCTCCATGCCGACGAACTGCGCGCGAAGCATGACGCCATCGTGCTGACCATCGGATCGACCAAGCCGCGCGATCTGCCGGTGCCGGGGCGCGATCTCGCGGGAATTCATTTTGCGATGGACTTCCTGCCGCAGCAGAATAAACGCAACGCGGGCGACAGTATTCCGTCAGACATATCGATTGTCGCTAAGGACAAGCGCGTCGTGATTCTGGGCGGGGGCGACACCGGTTCCGACTGCCTCGGCACCTCGAATCGGCAGGGTGCGAAAGAGGTCAGCCAGTTCGAGCTGCTGCCGATGCCTCCCAATGGTCGTACCTTGGAAATGCCGTGGCCCGAATGGCCGATGATCCTGCGCACCTCGACCTCGCATGAGGAGGGCGTCAAGCGCGACTGGAGCGTCAACACCAAGTATTTTTCTGGCGAGAACGGCCAGGTGAAGAAGCTTCACGGTGTGCGGCTCAACTGGAAGCGCGATGGCGGCCGCATGGTGATGGAAGAAGTCGCTGACAGCGAATTTGATTTGGAATGCGATCTCGTACTGCTCGCGCTGGGGTTTCTGGGGCCGGAGCCTGATGGCATCATCGCCGAGCTCGGGTTGAAGCTCGATCAGCGCGGTAACATCGCTTGCGACAATTACCATTCGAGCGAGTCCAATGTCTTCGCGGCTGGCGATTCGCGGCGCGGCCAGTCACTCGTCGTCTGGGCCATTTGGGAAGGGCGGGAATGCGCCCGCGCCGTCGATGCTTACCTCATGGGTGAGACGTTTTTGCCCGCGAGCCCTGACCTGTAACCTAGCCACTCGCGATGATCGCGTATCTGGACACCAACGTCTTCGATCATCTGTACAAAAAGATCGGATGTACCAGTGCGGACATCGCAGACCTGCGCAAGGCGGTTTACGGTCACACCCTCGCGATGCCGATCGGTATCCACGTCCTGGAAGAACTCCTGCTCAATCGAAAGGCCGCTCCCCAGGAACTCGTTGCGCGGGTCAAGTTAACGCTCTCGATCGCCAGCATCCGCCGGATGGTCAAGCCGTGCGATCAACTGATCGCCGATGACCTGCGCAGTTACGCCGCGACTGGACAGCCGGATCGGCCTCTGGTCGGCGCGCAAATCCAGAACGCGATCACTCAGGGGATCGCCGAGTTGATCGAGAGCGACGGGGAAGAGTTTTCCGAGGAGATCGCCGAAGCCCTCGAAGATACCAGGCGACGCAAGGAGCGCTTCCTGCAAGGGACGAATGTCCTGTTGCGGGAGATTGCATCGCAGCTGGAAACCGTTTCGCCGAATACTAAATTCGACGACTACTTTCAGCGCTTTGCGATTTCGGCCGCAGAGCGATTCGCTCATCGTGCGGGCGTCCTCGATGCCTGTCGCGATCGCGGTCTAGAAGGCCTGCTCGAAATCCGGAGTGTCCGCGCCGCCGTCGGAGTCGCACTCTCGATCGTCTATGGGGAGGCGTTTGAAGGCGGGGCCGACGCTTCCAGCGACTCGAGTTATTTCCTCCACGTTCCGTCGGCCGCGGCAACCAGCGAAGTTTTCGTCACCGATGATGCCCGCCTGCGCCAGTCCCTCAAGCGAGTACCGTTCGATAATTTTCAAGTGATGAGCCTGCCGGAATTTCTCGCGGCTGGTATCGCAAGCGCAGGGGCCGAATGAGCAGGATCTTGCTTACTCAGTGAGTACGCAAAAGACTTCCCGGCGGGGGCGGTGGACGTTTCGCGCAATAGTCAGTAGCGCAGGTTCATCGCGTCGAGTTTCTTGATTAGCCAGTCGATTCGGTCGTAACCCCAGAAACGTTCGCCGGCGATCACAAACGTCGGCACGCCGAAAACCTTATCGCGGTCGGCTTCGGCAAAGCCTTCCTTCAGGCGCGGCTTGGCTTCCGCGTTCTCATCGCCAATGTAACTGAGAAACTTTCCGGTGTTGGCGCCAATCTCAGTGAGTATCGCGGTCAACGCCTCGACGCTTTCGACGTCGAGTTGGTGTTTCCAGAAACGCTCGAATACTCGATCTGCGTACGGGCGGAATAGTCCCTGATCCTCGGCGCACATGCCGCCATAGAAGGCGAAACGCGCACTATATATTTTTTTCGGGGGATAAATAGTCAGTCCGCGTTCCTGCGCGAAACGGCGAGCGTCCAGATACAGGTAGCGCACTTTCAGATCGTCGCGATGCGATCTTGTCGGCGTATCGCCATAGACGCGCCGGATATTTACTCCATACGGAATGAACCTCAGCCGCACCCGATGCGTGCGTTCGAGTGCGTAGGCCGGCTCCATCGCAAGATACGTGAAGGGACTCGTATAGGCGAAATAGAATTTGACTTCTGTGGTGTCGGACATCGTCGTCAGGCGGTGTACTTCTTCGCCAACGCTTCCATCTCTGGCACGCCAAGGGTTTCGATCAATTCGCCGAAGAGGTGCCCGGTGATCGGGACATCCAGTACGCCGGTGTCCTTTAGCTGGCGCATCGCATCGCGCATCGCTACGTATCCCGCCATCAACGTGCCGGTGTGGATCGTGAGCCTGAAGCCATATCGGGCCAGGTCGGCTACTGGCAGCAGGGAGCCGTTGTACAGCAGTGGGAGATCGCCAAGTTCGGCAGCATAGCGTTTGAGATCGTCGATCGTGCGGATGCCATCGACGAAGATCAGATCCGCGCCCGCCGCACGGTAGGCTCGCGCGCGCCGCGTCACGTCATCCCAACCGTTGACCGCGAGCGCGTCGGTGCGCGCGATGATCACGAAATCCGCATCGCGGCGCGCGTCGCAGGCGGCGCGCACCTTCGGCACCATCTCCTCCATCGGGATGACCTGTTTGCCCGCCAGAAATCCGCAGCGCTTGGGAAAGACTTGATCCTCGATGTGTAATGCTGCGGCCCCGGCGTCTTCGTACTCGCGCACGGTGCGCCACACATTAACCGCGTTGCCGTAACCGGTATCGGCGTCGCAAATCACTGGTAAGTCCACGGCGTGCGAAATGGCACGCACATTCTGAACCATTTCGGTCATCGTGATCAGCCCAAGGTCCGGATATCCACGTGCTGCGGCAGTGCCGAACCCGGTCATATACACTGCTTTGAATCCGGTCCGTCCCGCGATTTTCGCCTGCAGGCCATCGTAAACGAAGGGCGCTACGAGCATTTCGGAGCTATTGAGCATTTCGCGCAAATGTGCGGCCATCGTCTGGGCCATCGAAGGATCCTTCTGTTGGTCTTCGCGGAATCACTTTTATACACGAAAAAGGCGTCCGCTACTGCGGACGCCTTTCAACTACCCCGATTGGCGGCAAGAAAGCCGCTAAAGGGCTATCTACCTCACCGGAATGTGAGTGGCGGGAGCCGCCACCGGCGGCGGCGCTTGAACCGCAGGTGCCTTCGATTCGTCTTCCGTGACTGCGCTGTCGGGAGTGCGGGCCGTTAGCAGTTGCAGCGCCTGTCCCAGATCTAGCTCGCTGTATTTTGGATTGGCATAGAGCGTATCGAGCTTCTTAACAGCTTGATCAGGTGTCAATTGGTCGGTCGATAGCTCACGCGCCAACTGGCTTATGATCTTGTCCGACCCCCGCCAATGGAAAAGATCCCCCGCTATACTGAGACTGTCGAGCTTGCCGATACTAACCTGCATCGCGTCGCCATATCCATTGATGTATCCGGTCTTGGCAGCGCAGTTAAGTTTATTCCAGAAGACCCCGTTGTGATCGAAACTGGATGCCGCAAAACCTGCCCCGCAACTCGCTATCAAACCTACTACCACGCCAGCAATGAACTTTTTCATCTTTGGGATGCGCCCCTCCGAGGCTGCATCGAAATCTAAAGTAACATATCAAATTTGAACAAGATGTTAAATACTGCTGAAATGTATTTGTCTCAATTCTGAAGCCGGGCGGTATTACGTTTCTGATGTCAATTTACGACGAGGTGCTGTCTTTCATCAGAACGCCGCGACCGCAGTTGTTCGATCCCCTCGCGCTGGCCGTCTTTCGCTATCAATTCGAAAACGTGCCGGTTTATCGACGGTATTGCCTGGCTCGCGGCGCATCACCCAACAGCGTCACCCTCCCCGATCAAATTCCTCTCGCAAGTACGCTCGCCTTCAAGTACTCCAGGGTCGAGAATACGGCCGATGACGATTCTGCCTCGGCACTCTCCTTCTTGACGAGTGGCACGACCAAAGGTTTCGCGGAACGCGGCCGTCACCTCGTGCCCCGCCCGGAAATCTATCGCGCTTCCGCCCTCGCTCATTTGCGGCGGATGCTGTTCCCTGATGGCGCGCGAATGGCGATGCTGGCGCTGCATCCTACCAGCGATCGCATGCCCGAATCGTCGCTCTCAACCATGGTAAGCTGGTGTATCGAGGAATTTGGAACGAAAATGGCGCGATGTGCGGCCGATCGAGACGGAATCGATACCGATATGGCACTCGTTTTTCTGGATGAAGCGCAATCGCGAGACGAACCAGTCTGTATCCTCGGGACCACTGCGGCCTCGGTGGCGCTGTTCGAAACAGTCGAACGGCGCGGACAGCCTCTCCGCCTGCCCCGGGGGTCGCGCCTGATGGATACCGGTGGTGCTAAAGGACAGTCGATCCTCTTGACGCCGACTGAAGTTGTGGCGCTGGCAAACGATCTCCTCGGGATCGAGCCGGCTTTGGTCATAAACGAATACGGCATGACCGAAATGTGCTCACAACTTTATGACGCGACGCCATTTAACTCCGACCTCGTAGATTACGCCGGATATCGCCTCAAACTGCCACCCCCGTGGCTGCGTCCTGCGATTCTCGATCCCGTGACGCTGAAGCCGCTACCCGATGGCCAGGTTGGTTTGGTCGGCTTCTTCGATCTCGCCAATGTTGGCTCGATTTCCGCCTTGATGACCGAGGATTTCGGTGTCCTGCAAGGCGGGGCCGTTGCAATCCTGGGCAGATCGGCGGCCAGCGGGGCACGCGGATGCGCCCTGAGCATCGATCAGTTCGCCCGTCGCGAGTGGGCGGCTCAAGGCAAACTGTCACCGTGAAGGTCTCGGGTGCGGCCAGCGGCGTGGCGGAATCGAATCAGGCCGCTGAAATTAAGTTAACCTCGTCTGAGAACGCATCCATGCTCGACGCGCATTTAACGGCGGCGCATCTCTCAGCAGTTGCCGAGCGGTTGCGGAGCGCGGTCCGCGCTGCGGTGCCGCCGGAGCGCGTGGCGATTGCGCTGGGTGTTGCGTGCGAGCGCTGGCGCGACCGCGACTACGTACGGCGGCGCGAAACCGTTGGCGCGATCGCTGCCGCGTGGGGCTGGAGCGAGGTCTTGATAGACGAATCGATCGACGCGCTGATGGCGCCAATGAGTCGGTGGGCGTTAGAAAATCAAATCGGACGATTACCGTGTCGGAGCCAACTGGTTGGGCTGATCATGCCCGGCAATGTTCCCGGAGCAGGAATCCATGAGGTCGCGGTCGCCCTGCTCGCGGGCTGTGCCCTGATGGTCAAAACTGCCGCGGCCGAGCCTTTCTTTCTCTCACGTTTTGCGCAAACCCTGCGAGAGGCTGACGCTGCTGCGGGGGCGCGCCTTACCGTCCTGAATTGGAATCGCGCACGCTTCGACCTGACAGCGTCTTTGCGGACGAATTGCGACTGGATCGCGGCGTTCGGTAGTGACGATACCATCGCTGCCCTTGATTTCAGTGTCGCTACCCCACCGGATGGCATGGGTCGGCTGGCTGCGGCATTTGGCGGCCGTGTCAGCGGAGCGTTAGTAGCGGCTGAATTCGCGCTGCAACCGGCTTCGACCCGGATAACCGAGGCACTCGCTCGCGATATAAGCCTGTTCGAGCAACAGGGATGCCTTTCGCCCCAGCACATATTCGTAGAATCGGCTGATTCAAGCGCCATAGCGAAGTTTGCGTGTGAAATCGCCGCCGCGCTCGAACGCTTCGCCATTCGCGTGCCTCCTCCTCGCCGCTACAGTCTTGAAGATGCCGCTGCAGTTCGTCGCGTCCGCGAAACCGCGCGATGGCGCGCGCTTGGCGGTAGCGCAGTTGTTCTGGCGGAGGGTGATAACCTCGGTTGGACGGTGGTTTACGATCATCAGGCGAACTTCACCGTCTCACCCGGCTTTCGCACTGTAACGGTCTCGGGCATTCCCGACCTCGCTGACCTGAAGCGGCGGCTGCAACCTGTCACTGGCCGAGTCGAGGCCTTCGCGATTGCGGCGTCAAGGGAGCGCTTCGATTCCGTGAGTTCGATCTTGGCGGCTCTGGGTGTCTCCTACGTCTGCGATCCCGGCGCTATGCAATCGCCGCCGCTGGATTGGAGCCACGGCGGTGGTGCATTCAGGCGTGCCCTTGCCGGTTCGCGATGACTTCCGCGCGCGAAGCTTTCGATCGCCACCTGGCGCAGACTTCCGAGACACCGATCGGCCTGGAAATTCTGCGCGCCGAGGGTTCATGGATCTACACGACCGACGGCCGCCGCTATCTCGACTTAATTGCTGGTATAGGAGTAAATGCGCTCGGTCATGGCAATCCGGCCGTTTTGGCGGCAATCACGGACCAGGCTAGGCGACATCTGCACGTCATGGTGTACGGTGAATACATCATTGAACCGCAGACACGCCTGGCTGTCCGGCTGGCCGAACTGCTGCCACCCGATCTTGGCCGAATCTATTTCACCAACAGCGGCGCCGAGGCGATCGAGGGCGCGCTGAAGACCGCCCGCAAACATACCGGACGAGCCGGTTTCGTCGCCTTCGATGGAGCCTACCATGGCGACACGATGGCGGCGCTCGCCTTAATGGGCAATGCCACCTTTAGGGACCCTTTCGCGCCGCTGCCTGGCCCGGTGCTTCATCTTCGATATGACGACGCGAGCGCGCTGGCCGCGATCGACGAGACCGTCGCCGCGGTCGTGATCGAGCCGGTTCAGGCCGAAGGCGGGGTGCGCATCCCCTCTCAAGCCTTCATGTCGGCGCTGCGCGATCGCTGCGATCGCGTGGGCGCGGTGTTGATCTTCGACGAGGTGCTGACGGGCTTCGGACGCACCGGCCGCCTGTTTGCCATGGAGCATTATAGTGTCACGCCGGACATCGTGGTGCTCGCGAAAGCGCTGGGCGGCGGCCTCCCACTGGGAGCGTTCTGCGGCTCCGACGAGTTGATCGGCAAGCTGGCCCGCAATCCTCCGCTGGGGCACATCACGACTTTCGGGGGTCATCCTCTATCTTGCGCTGCCGGCCTCGCCTCACTCGAAGTAATCATGAACGGAAGGTTATGGGAGTCTGCGAATCGTGTAGGCGCACAAATCCGTGCCGGACTAAGCCAGTTTCGCGCCCCGGAAATCGTCGCGGTCAGAGGTCTCGGAGCGCTAATCGGAATCGAGTTCGCCGAGGCCTCCGTGGCGCATCGATTCGTAGCGGAGACCATCGCGCGAGGCGTGATCGTGAATTGGACACTCAACGCGGATCGGGTTGTCAGATTAGCGCCGCCCCTGACTATCAATGGTGACGAGATCGCGCTTGGGCTCACCGCAATGCGCGAAGCACTTGATGCGGTCCGCGCGGGCGCGTAGGCGTTATAAGAGTGGGCGCCTTCGCATCATCAAGGAACGGCACTCCAAGCACTCGCAGGGACGAGGCATCTACACGTCCGCCGCTGGTTACTCCACGACAGATCGAGGAGCAATTCGACGACGATCTCGAAGCCGTCGATCTCCTCAAGAAATCCGGACCGCTCGGCATCTTTTTCCTTATCGCCTACATCCTGGTGGATTGGCACTCCCACGTTGGTAACAGCCCGCTACTCATTTCCGCTTATCATTGGCTGGCGCTTGCGACCGTACTGATGTTTTTTGGACTGACCTGGCTGCCCGCATTTCGTACACACTGGCGCGGATGGTCGCTCGCTACCTGTATCGTGATGATCGCGCTGATCATTCGCATCAGTGCGGTCACTCACGAGAGCGAGACCCGATTTATCACCATTATGCTGTGTCCGTTCGCTACTGCCGCCTTTGTCATCTGGGGATGGCGCTGGCAATTGTCACTGGTTCTGGCTTGCTTTTTTTTGGAGATCCTAGCCGAAGGTCTGGTGCCGGAGCCGCCCCGCTTCGACGTCCATCGGATGTTGGGACTAGTGGCGGCGTTGACCTTGTCCCAATTTACCGCAGTCTTCCTCGATCGCTACCGACGCAGATTGCGACGCCAATTGATGCAACTGGCTGAGGCTGCAGCCTTCCGCGAAACCCAGATTGCGACGATGACACACGACATTCGTAACCCGTTAGCGACGCTCGCGGGCCTCGTGACCCTGCTGGTCGAGGACGATCTCGACGACAAGGAGCGCCACAACCTTCTCGCCCGGGTCTGGTCAACGACGACCTCGATGGATCTGCTGGTTAAGAACGTGCTGGACCTTTACCTGCTGGAAGAACATCGAATGCGCCCGAACTGGCGCATTGTGGATACCAATTCTGTGGTCGCCGAGACCGCAGAACACTGCAAGATCGAAGCGAGGCTCAAGGGGCTGCGGGTGAGGGTCGAACTGGGGGGCTTGCCGAAGGCCAACCTCGACCCCCTGCATCTCGAACGCATTATAGCGAACCTGATGACCAGCGCGGTGCGGCGGACCCCGGCCGGCGAAGTGCGGCTGCAAACCTCGCAGCGTGGTGCCTGGATAGTGATCGAGGTTAGCGACACCGGTCCCGAGGCTACACCCCGTGAGATCGAGACGATTTTCTCAAGGCCTAACCTGGCGGTCGAGGGCGCGCGATCTTCGGCGCTCGGGCGCTACATAGCGCATGCCCTGGTCCGGGCCGATGGCGGTGAGATTCAAGCGCGGGTCGAGGGTGGCTGGGGCCTCAATCTGATCGTTCAATTACCCATCAATCCGCCGGCGCGATAGAGCTCCAACTCTTCGAGTGATAGTCCCAACGTGAGTTCGCGTAACTAGCTATCCATTTTTGCCAGCGTCTCGTCGAACACGGCTCGTGCGGCTTCATCGAAAAGCACGACTTCCACACTTGTAAGTGTGGTTTCACCGGCGAGGTGTAACCGGATTTCATCGAGCATCACCTCGGCGCAGCGCTGCATCGGAAAGCCCGCGATTCCCGTCCCGATTGCCGGAAACGCTATCGACACGAGCCGATTCTCGGCGGCGCAGGCCAGGGAATTCCTCGTTGATTCGCGCAAGCCCTGTTCGGTCGTCAGACCGCCGAGCGCCATGCTCGCCGCGTGTATCACATAGCGCGCCGGTAATGCGCCGCCTCCCGTAATCACGGCCTCACCGACGCGGATCGATCCCAGGCGGCGGCACTCTTCCTGAATCGAGGGTCCGCCCCGGGTACGAATTGCGCCCGCAACCCCGCCGCCCAATAGCAAGTCGTTGTTCGCCGCGTTGACTATCGCATCGACGTTTGCCGTGGTCAGGTCACCCCGCCGAATAGTCACTTTTCCGAACCAGGATTGCGCCATGGTCATATCCACTTTTCGATCTCAAAACGCACTTTTCGGCGATGGTGTGACGCAACTTCTTGACCCGCCGCGGCCAGAGGAATCGCTCAAATCTCACTTGTTCTTTGAATGGTTCGGCGGCGCGGGGGTAACTGGAGCGCCAACCTGCGCGGCCGACGCACCGTACTTGAGTTCCGCCAGACTTTTGCCATAGGGCGGATATGCCACCCCGAGTTCCGTGATAATCGCGGTCACAAGTTCCGCGGGCGTGACGTCGAAGGCGGGGTTGAATATCGCGACACCTTTTGGGGTGATCTGCTTCCCGGCGAATTCGCTAATCTCCTTCGCATCACGTTGCTCAATAGGTATTTGCGCACCACTGGCGCACTCGAGATCGATCGATGACAGGGGAGCTGCTACGTAAAAAGGTACGTTATGGCGTCGTGCCAATACTGCTAGCGGATAGGTGCCGATCTTGTTAGCTACATCGCCATTGGCCGCCGTGCGATCGGTGCCTACGATTACGCAGTCCACGCGCCCGCTGCCGAGTAAACTACCGGCCATGTTATCGGCGATTACGGTAACTGGAATCCGATCCTTATGCAGTTCCCACGCTGTTAGCCGCGCTCCCTGCAAGAAAGGCCGAGTCTCATCAGCGAACACTTCGATCTTTTTTCCCGCCTCATGCGCCGCGCGAATTACTCCTAGCGCAGTGCCATAACCAGCCGTTGCCAACGCGCCGGCATTACAATGAGTCAGCACCGTCGCGGTCTTTCCGATCAGCACTGCACCATGATTTCCCAGCGCACGATTCGCCGCGATATCCTCATCATGAATCGCGATCGCTTCCGCACGCATCCGCCGAAACAACGCGGGTGCGCTGAGCTCGAGGTTTTCGCCCAGCACCCGGCCCATTCTTTCCAAGGCCCATGCGAGGTTCACTGCCGTTGGACGGGTCGCTTTCAAGGCCTTCGCCACGACTTCAAAGCGCGCTTGCGCCTTCTTACCGGCGTAACCCTTGAACCCCAGCGCCGCACCCATTGCAGCCGCCACTCCGATTGCGGGTGCGCCGCGGATTACCATTGTGCGGATAGCCTCCGCCACTGTGCGATAGTCGCGATAGATGCGGATAACCTCGCGGTTCGGCAGCAGGCGCTGATCGATCATCCGAACGCTGTCCGCTCGCCATTCGATAGTCTTTACTGCCACCTGGAACTCCACGAAAAGATGAAGACGCGGCATTCCGCCGAATGCGGATTCGGGCGGCCGCGTTGCTCGTTCGAACTATTCTATTAAACGTGCCTGGGTCGGTGGCGCTCTTCGAAATCTAAGTTCGCACCACCATCATTCGGCGGGATTCAGATTACTGGATGACTACCTACGAATCTTAGCCTTCTAGATACGTTCGTATAATCCGCGCGCCTTACGCCGCACCGTTCCGGCTTCAATCCATCGCGTGATGGCCGCGAAGATTTCGGAAGGACGTTTGCCCTTGAGTCCGCGGATGTCGCGAACCTCCGCTGCTCTGAATTGTTTAGGTAATTGCTCCAGTACCGATTTCCAGTTAATTCGCCCTACCCGCGATCCGCGTGCGGAAGGTGCGGAGCCATTTGGTGCAGCGATTCGTGCGGCGGATGTCACTCTCGATCCAGTAAGGCGCCCAAGGCTCGCCTCCTCATTTTTGAGGTGTAGCAACTCGCGTTCCTTCGCGAGGATTTCCTTGCGCAGGTTGATCAAAAGGGCTTGAGCCTGCTTCTGAACCTGGTGCAGCGCTGCGCTCATTCCTTCTGCCTTCTTCTGGCGCGGCATTCAACATCTCCTTCAGAATCGTACTGACTAAACAACGAACCTACACAATCAAATCCTACAAAACAAGTACATTTTTTTAGCACCAAACGACTACTCAGACCATTTCGCAGTAGTGGGATATCACGCATCCTAACGTTTAGACAAACCTCCTGTTCCGACGCGGCAAATGAGTATGGCGGTTTTCGCGCCGAGATACGCATATGCGTGAGTGTGGGATATCTCATTTCGTCGTTAGATCATTGCACCTGTAGCTAATGCAATTTGGTTCGACCGCACCGAGGGCTTCGCATGGTCCAGTCGAGTGGAGAATCCGATTCAATGATTAACGGCGTAGGCGGCAAACGAAGCAGGTGAGGTTATAGTCAATAGGGAACCCGGGGAAAATAGGTAGAGCCGCACCAGAGTATGGAAATGCCCGATCCCTGTTAATCGAGCAGCATCTCGCTGCACACATTGTTTATCGGACGGCCAAAAAAGTCCCACGGGCGGACCGCTATCGCGTCGAGCGAATGCGAGTTGCTCCGGCGGTCACGAAAGGTGCCCAGCGGGCGATGCTCTGGAACTTACTTTGCTCGCTGTAAGTTTCGCTCTTCTACTCGGCTGAAGCGCTTTAGCGTTCTGCTGAATACTTTGTTGCATCGTGCATTCACAAATCTCTTAGGCAGACTACTTGATGCCAAAGGTTTCGTTGCTATGTTTATTTGGATTTCGATGCTATAAAGACGGCGAATTGGGATACGACGCGGTTGCGTACCGAGGTTCTCGGCGATTTGATCGCGTCTTTAAAAGCTCGCTGCATCGGAGCAGACCAGATGTTCAACTGGGGGTGGACATCCTAGGTTCCAAGGAGAGAGGTAATGGGCCGCAGACTGTACGTTGGGAATCTGGCCTGGACTGTCACTGATCAGGATCTGCAAGATGTCTTTTCGGAGGCCGGACCAGTCGATAGTTCCCAGGTAATAATGGATCGGGCGACGAACCGCTCGCGCGGCTTCGGCTTTGTGGAAATGGCGACAGAAGAGGGCGCAGATGCCGCGATCGAAAAACTAAACGGTCGCGATATCAAAGGCCGGCCAATTCGCGTTAATGAGGCGCAGGCTCGCACCGGGGGTGGGGGGCGCGGTCCAAGACGCGAGGAATAGGCGACCTCCAGTTTGGCGAGTGACGCCAGACGCCGCATCGGACTGAACGTCTTCTTTTCGACCAGGCCAAATCGCGCGGTCCCGCTCGCATCACTATCCGCACCGGAAGATATCGCGTTGCTTCGCTTGTGACGCCTGCCATTATTCGCCGACGAGAGTGTTCGGCTGATTTCCGAGGGTCAAGGCTATGATTTGCAGCGGCCGAGACGAAATGAGGGCCGATCGGATCGCTCCTCTCGGCCCTCCACCAGCCGGGAAAAGGGGGGGCAAACCCCGGCTAGCGATCTTTATTTTACGCAGCTTTTAATGACTTGCAATAGTTAATCTGACGTAATTACACCGCATCCGCTCGCGTGCTTGCTTAATCTAAGCACGTGGTTGCGCGAAACTCAAGCTTTTAAAGTTCCTTTGCGATTAGCGTAAGCCATCCATGTGGCTGAACATTTGGCATCGCTAACTTTTAGTTAGCAGATGTTGTCTCTAAGTCATGAGCGGCCCGGGGTACAGTCAACCACCGCCGATCGCGGGAAGGATGAAGACTTCGCTTGCATCGCGAACCGGCTCGAGGACGCCACCGGTACTCATATCGCCGTCGATGGAGATAGCGATGGAAGGTTTGACGTCACCGTCTTCAATCACGTGCTCGCGCAGGCCGGGGTACAGACGCTCGAGGTCGTCGATCAGCTCGCCCACATTGCGGCCGGAGGCGACGACCCGATCTTTGCCATCGGTGTATTTGCGGAGCAGCGCGGGGATAACGACGGTAGCCATTTTGACGGCTTCATCTTAGCGGAACGAGATGGGGATGGCGACCGCGAGGCGGCGCGATTCCTCGTTGCGCTAAGTACGAAAGGGTGCAAGCCGCTGGGACGTCAGAAGGGTTTCAGGAGGACCAGCACCAGGATCAGCAACAGCAGCAGGCTGACCGCACCGTGAATCATGCTGAATTCTCGGCGGGTGGCGCTGCCCGAGTTACTCTCGAGCGCGACGATCCGCCGGTAAAGCCTGAAGTGAAAATACAGCAGTACCAGCACGAGGCCGAGTTTGGCGTGCATCCAGCCCTGGCGCATCACAATCGGATTAAGCAGGATCAGGAAGACGCCGAAGATAACGGCGACGATCGCACCGATGTTCGAACTGACTCGCAGCAGCCTTCGCGCTGCGGCGATCATGCGTTCGCGCGCCGCGGCGATTTCGTCCGGCACCAGTGCCAAGAGCGAGGTGATTACCAGCAGGCTGCCGGTCCACATGATGACGCCGAACAGATGGAAGACGAGGACCCAGTTATACGTGATGGTATCTCCTATCAGCGTTCAGGAGTCGCTTTCTGCGGGCCGAAACAAGCCGCGGTTGGCGTCGATTTCATCCGACCTCGTCGCTCAGGAATCACTTACCACGTCGCGGGTCGCAAGCAGCGCGCCAAGGGCGACGATGGCGGCGCCAATATAGGCGATCGCCGGTCCACACGCCTGATAGGCAAAGCCCGCGGCGATCGGCCCGAAGATTCGTGCGAGCGAAAGCGCCGACTGATTGAGGCCGAGCACTTCACCCTGGAGCCGGCGCTCGGTGCGCTTCGAGATGAGGCTCGCAACGGAGGGACTCGCAAATCCGTAGCCGACTGCGACCAGCGCGAGCAGCACGTAAAGAATGGCGTGCGACGAGAGGATTGCCATCGGCGCGAGCCCGATCGCGAGCGCGATCACGCCACCTCGAATCAGCGTCATTTCTCCGGTGCGCTTGACTACCTTGCCGAGCAGATAGCCCTGCACGAGCGCCTGTATCAGGCCGGCATATGCGAGCAACCCGCCAACGCCCGCCGGCCCGTAGCCGTAATGGGCAGTCACTATCAGGGCGAAGGTCGCTTCCCACGCGGCCATCGCGAATGTAGCGAGAAATGCAATCGTAAACAGTCCAGTGAGGTGATGACCGAGGAGTTGGCGCGGCAGGTTGACGATCGGATCGAGGAGACGGGCGAGATCGAGCCGCGCCGCGGGATCAGGGCGATGAGATTCCGGCAGGCGGATTGCCGCGAAGACAAAGTTGGCGAAGGTGAGTGCGGCGGCGAAGAACACCGGCGTGCGTAAGCTCGAATGGCCCAGGAGTCCGCCGATCGCAGGCCCGAGCACGAAGCCGAGACCGAACGCAGCGCCGATCATTCCCATTCCATGAGCGCGTCCGGATTCCTCGGTGGTGTCGGCAACGTAGGCTTGCGCAGTCGAAACCGTGGCTGCACACGCGCCGTGAACGGCGCGCGCAAACAGCAACCATGCGAACGAGTCGGCAAAGCCGTAAATCAGATAGCCTGCGGATGATCCGAGCAGGCCGAGCATGATTATCGGGCGCCGCCCAACGTGATCGGAGACCCGCCCGAGGACTGGCGCGCAGAGGAACTGCATCAACGAATAAATCGAAAGAACCAGGCCGATACCGAAAGCGCCAACGTGCATCCGCTCGGCGTAAAGGGGTAAAAAAGGGATCACGATGCCGAAGCCGAGCAGGTCGATGAAGACCGTCAGAAACAGCACGATCAGTGCGGCGCGGCGCTTTTCGCGCGGCGGCGCGTCGGTCACGGGTTGAACATCTGGCATTGCTTTGAATCGCGCGTTGAAACAAATCTTAAGCGGATGCGGCAGTCAAGCTGGAGGCGCACGCGCGGCGCGGCAGAAATCGACGCGGCGCATGATGACCGTTGACCGCGCGACAGACGCGCGTTGACCGCGCGGGATAGCGAAATCTTTGATTGGGAGAATACATCCGGATGGCATCTTCATTGGAATCCGAACTGAAACGCAAGACGGTCGAAGCGGAAGCAGCCGCGGCGCTGGTGAAGCCGGGCGAATGGATCGACTACGGCTTCGGCATCGGGCAGCCCGACGCTTTCGATGAGGCGCTGGCCGCACGCATCGGCAAGCTTAGCGGCGTCAAGATTCGCGGTACGCTGGCGCTCAAGCCGCGCGCGGTGATCGAGGCCGATCCCGAAGGGCGCCACGTGAAGTATTTCTCGTGGTATTTCTCGGGCCTTGAACGCAAGCTGCACGATCGCGATCTGTGCGGCCACATCCCGATGAATTTCGGCGAAGCGCCCGACTATTATCGGCGCTTCGTTGACGTGGATATCGCGATCATCAAAACCGCGCCGATGGATGAGCACGGCTTCTTCAACTTTGGCGGATCAGTTGCGTATCTGAAGGCGCTGACTGAAAAGGCGCGTACCGTGATCGTCGAAACCGACACGGCGACGCCCTATGTTTTCGGCGTCGAGAACGGAGTGCATATCAGCGACGTCGATTACGTGATCGACGCGAGCACCAGCGCATTGCCGGAGTTGAAGAACGCGCCCGCCGGGCCGATCGAGAAAAAAATTGCGCAGACAATTGCAGCGGAGATCGAAGACGGCGCGTGCCTCCAGATAGGTATCGGCGCGATGCCCAATGCGGTTTGCGAGTTGCTGCTCGACTCGCCTATCAAGGATCTCGGCGTGCATACCGAGATGTTCGTGGACTCGCTGATGAAGCTCTACCAGGCGGGCAAAGTGACCGGCGCGCACAAGGCGCTGGACCGGTACCAGATGGCATATTGCTTCGCCGCCGGATCGATCGAGCTGTACAGATTTCTCGATCGCAACCCGGCGTGCTTCGCGGGGCCCGTGGATTATACCAATTTGCCGCATCGCATCATGCAGAACGATCACGCGGTAGCGATCTGCAACGCCGCGCAAATCGATCTGACCGGGCAGGTCTGCGCCGAATCAGCGGGTGTGCGGCAGATCAGCGGCACCGGCGGCCAGCTACAATTCATGCGCGGTGCGTACGCTTCGCGGGGCGGCAAAGCATTTTTGTGCTTGGCTTCGACTTACGAGCGCGCGGGCCATCGCGAAAGCCGGATCGTCGCGCGCATCGCGGATTCCAATATCGTCACGACGCCGCGCACCGATGTGATGTACGTCGTGACCGAATACGGCATCGCCAATCTCAAGGGCAAATCGGTCGCCGAGCGCGCGCACGCGCTGATCGGGCTCGCGCATCCGGATTTTCGTGAAGACTTGGAACGGAGCGCACGCGAATATCGCATGATCTCCCGGCACGTCTTCTAGTAATAAAACGACTAGGATTAAAATACTACCTATTGATTCGTATCGCTATCCGGATGCGGGAAGCGATAGACCAGTTCGTCGGCACGCGCATAGCCAAGTTCGCGGCGAATCAGCCGTTGTAGATAAGCATCATCGGACTGTAACCGGTGGGCGCGATGGGAAAGTTCGCGGTTATCGGCGATCAGGCGGTCGCGAGCGGCCTCCAGCAGTGCCCGATGGGCGCGCAACGAGGCCAGGTCGCGAGGGCCCATTGGGGCCACCAGGGAGCTGATTACAAGGAGGGTGAGAACCCCTCCGAGGACCAGGTTGAGCCAAGAGCGGCGGAGATAAATACCCAGCTTCGCCATCGCGGCTATGGTAGGGCAAGGACCATTCGCAATTCAAGAGCGCTTATTACTGAACAGCATTCTAAATCGGGAAAGCGCCCAATCCATCAAATGAACTTCAGGTTTAAAATTTCTTTATAAAAATTTTGAAAAGTGCTTGATTATCGCATAACAGGTTTCTATAATACGATTCAGTCGGTGAGCCCGGGGGCCGAAAAAGTTTTAGCGCTCGTCCAGCAGCGGCGACCGCACAGGAGGATACGTTAAATGCCAGTAAAGAAAGCGCCTGCCAAATCCAAACCGAAGTTGAAGGCCACCATGGCGACGAAGAAAAAGGCTGCCCCGAAGAAGCCCGTCAAAAAGAAGTAACCAACGAATTTCGCCTCCGGGCTGGCTAGCTCGGAGGCTCCAACCGATGCCGGGCTCGCTGCTGCGATGAGCCGGGGCCGAACGCCTCGCTAAGCGGAAAGGGCCCCCTTGAAAAAGGGGGCCTTTTCTTTCGTCCCTCCCAGCAGTTTGTCGGCGTCCGACACGGCATGCCACCGAATTGGCTGATCTGCGAGCGCCGGAAAATCCAAGCGCGCCTCGATACAATGAGATAGGTTGCGTGCATCGGGGATCGAGGTTCAGATCTCCACCCTCATGGGCTTGGATCATTAGCGACAACGATGGATTCCGCGATCGGACGATTTCCCGCGCAGATCGAAATCCCTCAGCCGCGCAAGTTCGCATCGCCGATAATACTGCTGCCGGAGCTGTTCACCACGCGCACTCATCTAGCGGTCTTGACGGGATTTCTATCGACGCGCGGATGGGAAGTGTACGTGCCGGACTTTCGTGCGGTGGCCGGGAGCGGAGGCACTCCGACACTGGGGCGGCTGGATTTCGATACCGCATCAGGTCTGGTGCAGGAAGCGATCGCTCTGCTGGGGCGCGATGCGATCGTGATTGGGCACGGCCTGGGCGGGCTGATCGCGCTGGCGCTGGCGGAGCGTCCTCATGTCCGCGCGGCGATCGCCTTGGCGCCCGCATTGCCGGGCTTCCCCTCGCCGCTGCTGCTGCGGCCTGCAACGCTGTTCGCACTGTTGCGCCGGCGGCCGCTCGCCCCGCCGCGCGGACGGGTGCTGGCGGACTTCATCGCCAATGCGGAAACTTTTCAGCGGCGGGCCCTCATCGACGCGCTGGTGGCGGACGCGGGACGAATCGCGCTGCAGTGTGCGCGCGGACGCATTCGGCTGGCGCGCTTTGGCGAGGCGGCGCCGCGGCTGATCGTGGTCGGCGACGCGGATCCGTTCGCGCCGATCGAAAGGGCGCGCGTGATCGCGGGGGAGATTGGAGCGCGGCTGGTGACGCTCTCAGGCCGGGGACATTGGCTGGTGGGCGGCCGTTCAATCGATCTCGCGGTTGGCGAAGCAGAGCGTTTTCTGATGCGTACGCTCGGCCCTGAACTGATGTTGGGCTAGGGTTCGCGGCGCTTGAGACGCGCGCCTGAGAGCGCTGCGGCGAGGAATGGAATTGCGCTCGCTGTAGGCATTTGTTAGATTCAGGCATGGCGCTACCGGATCGCAAATCCGGATTACATTCCGAACGTCTTCTCAGCCCGCAGCATAGCTGCGGGCTTTTGCGTATCAGGGAGAAATAAGATGCCGTATCAGGAGCTTCGCGACGGACTCACTTTTGACGACGTGCTCTTGCTGCCGCAGTTTTCCGATCTGCTGCCCTCGAACTGCGACGTTTCGACTACGCTCAGCCAGCGCATTCGCCTGCGTATCCCGCTGGTGGCGAGCCCCATGGATACTGTGACCGAATCACGCAGCGCGATTGTGATCGCCCAGCTTGGCGGCCTCGGCTTTATCCATCGCAATCTCACCGTCGAGCGGCAGGCGGCCGAAGTCGCCGCGGTCAAGAAATATGAAAGCGGCATGATCGCCGATCCGGTAACGGTGCATCCGGAACAGAAGATTGGCGACGCGCTCGCGACCATGGAGCGATTCGGAATTTCCGGGCTGCCGGTGGTCGCCGACGAGCGGCTGGTTGGAATCCTTACGAATCGCGACTTGCGTTTCGAGCAACGGCTGGATCGGCCGGTGCGAGACGTGATGACGAAGCAGGTGATTACCGCGCGCCCTGGAATCAGCCTCGACGCGGCCAAGGAAATCCTGCAGGCGCATCGTATCGAGAAGCTGCCGCTCGTCGATGATCAGAACCGGCTATGCGGGCTGATCACGGTCAAAGACATGGACAAGGCGACGCGCCATCCATTCTCAAGCAAAGACATCAGGGGCCGGCTGCGCGTGGGCGCGGCGATCGGTGTTGGCCCGGATCGCGAGGAACGAACCGCCGCGCTGCAGCGGGCGGGAGTGGACGTACTTTGCATCGATACTGCCCACGGCCATTCGCAGAACGTGATCGAGGCACTCCGCGCGACCAAGCGGGAGTTCCCGGAAATCGACGTGGTAGCAGGCAGCGTCGCTACCGCGGAGGGCGCCAGGGCGCTCATCGACGCGGGTGCGGATGCGCTGCGCGTCGGGATGGGGCCGGGATCGATCTGCACGACCCGGATGGTGGCAGGCGTGGGCGTGCCGCAGATAACCGCAATCATGGATTGCGTCGCGATCGCGGAGCCGCGCAATATACCGGTGATCGCCGATGGTGGCATCCGCTTTTCGGGCGACATCACCAAGGCCCTCGCGGCGGGCGCTTCCAGCGTGATGATTGGTTCGCTGTTCGCCGGTACCGAAGAGAGCCCGGGCGAGACCATTCTCTATCAAGGCCGGACCTACAAGCTCTATCGTGGCATGGGATCGCTCGGCGCGATGACCGAGCGGGTGCGCGACCGCTATGGTCAGCACGACGTCACCGATGGCAACAAGCTGGTACCGGAAGGAATCGAGGGCCGCGTACCGCATCGCGGATCGTTGGGCACGAATATCGACCAACTTGTGGGCGGGCTCCAATCCGGCATGGGATACATTGGCGCGATCAACCTGGCCGAGTTGCGGCGGCGTGCGAAGTTCATCCGGGTGACAGACGCCGGACAGCGCGAGAGCCACGTCCATGATGTATTCATCACCAAAGAGGCGCCCAACTACCGGCCGTAGCGCATATAAGAGATGAAGCTGATTAGCCGTGCGTTCGCCTTGATGGTGCCGCACGGCTTTTCAATTGGCAAATCGATTCGCGCGGCGATTAACTTCTCGAAATACGCTCGAACCTGCGAGCACGGCGTGGCAGAATCGATATCGTCACGCGTTGCTGTAATTGTCAAATCGTTGACGTGGTGGCGGGGACGGAATCGGGCAATGGCGCGTACCAGGAAAATCCGCGTTGGAGTGCTCTTTGGGGGCCGCTCGGGCGAGCATGAGATCTCGCTACGATCGGCGCTTACCGTCATCTCGGCAATGGATCCTCGCCGGTACGAAATCGTGCCAGTTGGAATCTCGCGCGACGGCCGATGGCAGCTGCGCAGCGACGCGGTCGCGTTGTTGCAACAGGCGGCGCCGAAACTGCACGCGCTTGGCCGCGGCGGCACTCCCGTCACCCTTTTACCCGAGCCGCAAGGACACGCGTTGGTCAGATCGCCTGCCCGCAACGGCAACAGCGCACCAGCGCACGGAAACCCGTCGGCGAACGCACACACGCCTGCTATGCCAGGTCCGCTCGATGTCGTTTTTCCGGTGCTGCACGGCACCTATGGCGAGGATGGCACAGTGCAGGGTCTGCTCGACCTGACGGGGATTCCTTACGTCGGATCGGGAGTGCTCGGATCGGCGCTCGGCATGGATAAAGATGCACAGAAGCGCATCTTACGGGCATCGGGAATCCCTGTGGTTCGGCATTTCGCATTGACGCGGGCACAGGCTGACGACGATCCCGCGGCCGCGCGGCGCCTCGCCAATGAACTTGGTTACCCGGTCTTCGTCAAGCCCAACGCATTGGGCTCGTCGATTGGCATCAGCAAGGTGAAGAATTCGCGCGCGCTAGGCGCCGCGATTGCCGACGCGTTTCAATACGATCGTAAAATCCTGATTGAGGAATCGTGTGCGGGGCGCGAATTCGAATGCGCGGTACTCGGTAACGATCGGCCGGAAGCCTCGATCGTGGGCGAGATCGTCGTCAAAGGGCACGACTTCTACGATTACGAATCGAAATACGTCGATCCGGCTGGCTCCGAAGCACGCATCCCGGCGAATCTTCCGATTAACGTTGCCGATCGGATTCGCGAAATCTCAACGGCCGCATTCAAGGCGCTGTCCCTGCGCGGGATGGCGCGGGTGGATTTTCTGGCGCGTGCCGATTTGAGTGAAATCTTCGTCAACGAGGTCAATACTATTCCGGGCTTCACCGTCATCAGCATGTACCCGAAGTTGTGGGAGGCGAGCGGAGTCTCGCTGTCCGATCTGATCGACCGGCTGATCGATCTCGCTCTCGAAGACGGGCGCGAGCGCTCGCGGTTGAAGTTCACATATCAGCCCAAAATGTGACGGCGACTTCGATGAACCGGCTGCTGATCGCGACTACCAATTCCGCCAAGCTCGCCGAGTATCGAGTATTGATGCGAACGTTCCAGCTAGAGGTGCTGTCGTTGCGCGACGTTGGCATCGATGCCGAAGCTCCGGAGGACGGAGCCACGTTCGCCGCTAACGCACGCATCAAGGCGCAGTTCTATTTCGATCGGGCGGGCCTCGCGACCCTCGCCGACGACGGCGGGCTGGAGGTCGATGCGCTCGGCGGCGCCCCGGGCGTCCATTCGCATCGATGGCTCGGCGCGGACGCCGACGATCGCGCGCTGGCGGAGGAAATCGTGCGGCGGATGCGCGGAGTCGAGCCTGGGCGGCGGACGGCGCGTCTGCGGGCGGTGGCGGCGCTGATCTTTGTGGAGAATGGTGCGCGGCGTGAAACCGTGGTCGAGGCAGCCTTCGAGGGCGTCATCGCAGACCGCTGCTATCCTCAGATTCAGCGAGGATTTCCCTATCGCGCAGTCCTGATGATTCCGCGGCGCGGATGCTATCTGGCCGAACTTGGCGAAGAAGAGGCCGCTATATTGAGCCAGCGGCGAAGCATGGTTGACCAGCTGGCCGATGACCTCAAACGAATCGCTAAAGCTTAACACCACGAACGCCAAGGCTACCGCGCGCCCCGCCAACACAGTACAATTTCGGCGGTCGAGGCGTATTCGATCGCCTTGAGCGATGAGCGAGCCTCTATCTTATCGAACGGTCGACGTTTGAGAAGAGCGCGGGAGCCTGCGTCGCGATCGATCGCCCGCGAGAATCATGCATCCGACGCCACTGCAAATCATGTTGGGGCTGCGCTGGCTGGGCCCCGACGAGCGGATAATCATCGATGCGCTCGTCATCGCGGGAATGGCGCTGCTCGCATTCATCATGCGTCAACGATGGCCGGCCGTGCGCATTACCGGCGTGGTCATGTGCGCGATCGGGTTCGCCTTCGATCTGATCGCCACTCCCGAAACCGCAGCGGTGATGGGCTGGGCGCGCTGGTCGGGCGGCCTCGGCATCGTGCTCGCAATCTGGGGCCTTATCCACCTGATGCTGGCGGCGGCGGACGCTGCCGCGCATCGTACGCGGGCTCATTTCTCGACTATTTTCAAAGACATCCTGATGATCACGCTGTGGGGCCTCGTCCTGCTGGTGGTATTGCGTCAGGACTTCACCGTCGATCTCACGCCGCTGCTCGCCAGTACGGCGGTAGTCGCGGTCGTCGTCGGCCTCGCCCTGCAGGAAAGTCTCGGCAATATTTTCAGCGGGCTGACCCTGCAAATGGGGCGGGCATTTGCCCCCGGCGACTGGGTGCGATTGGACAATTTCGTCGGACGCGTGCAGGGTATCGGATGGCGTTCGACGGCGCTGATCACTCGTGCAAACGAGAAGCTCGATATTCCTAACGCGTTGATGGCGAAAGACGCCTTGGTGAACTATTCCATTGGCGCGGTTGCGGACGACCTTAAAATTGGACTCAGCTACTCGGCCGCGCCGAATTACGTCCGCGAAGTAATTTTGGAGGCCCTGCGCAACATCCCGGGCGTCATGCAGTACCCCCCGCCCGAAGTATTTACGTGGGAATTCGGCGAATCCGCGATGCAGTATCGGGTCCGTTATTGGATGAGCGATTACGCCGATATCGATCGCCTGCGAGACATCGTCTCGACCGGACTCTGGTATGTGTTGCGGCGCAAAGCAATCGAAATTCCGTATCCGCAGATGGTGATCCGATCGCCGCATGCGCGCACCTCAGACGCCATCGATGGAGAATTCGAGCGGGGAATTTTGGAAGGGTTGCGGCAGGTTGACTTCCTGCGCAGCCTGCGCGACGAAGAATTGCGGCTGCTGGTGCCAGGCGTGATCGTGCAGAAGTTCGGCGCCAACGAATCGATCGTGCGCGAGGGCGACGACGGTGATTCTCTGTTTATCATCCGTGACGGCACGGTCGAGGTCGTCGCCGCGAAGAATGGCAAGCAGGTTCATATCACCGATCTCGCCCCGCCCGCGTTCTTCGGCGAGATGGCGTTGATGACCGGCGAGAAGCGCACCGCGACGATTCGCGCCCGCACCGACGTCGAGCTGCTCGAACTCAACCGCGACGCCTTTGGTCAACTGTTCAAGAACCATCCGGAGACTGCCGCGCAAATGGGCGAGGTCATCGCAGTTCGCCTAACCGAAAGGAATGAACTGCTCGATGCGGCCTTGCTCGAGGACGGTACGCACAGCCGGGTCAACTGGCTGCTTTCCACCATGCGAGCGGTTTTCAATCTGTCGGCGCCCCGCTAAAGCGTGGCCCTGCGCTCAGTCTGTCGTTTTCAGAGCGCCTACTTGGTATCGAACTCGAACACCATTTCGGGCGGCGGACGCCCATCGGCCGTGTGCAGCCGCTCGAGGCACATCGCGATAACCTGGTCGTGGGGACGATCCTTGAGCAATTCGCGCAGCTCCGCTTCCGGCGAACGCCCCTCGTGCAGCAATTCGATGGCGCCGGCAAAGCGCTTGTAATAAGCCGGATCGACGCCGTCGCCCTCAAGCGCGACGATCTCGACCACTGGGACCAACTGGTTTTTACCCTTGACTTTGACCTTTCCGATTTCCCGCGTGATGAAACCCGGGCCCGCTTCTTCGAGCGTCTGGCGGTTCGCGATTATGCCAACCTTGAAGGGCCGCGTAAGTCCCTCGAGGCGTGACGCAAGGTTCACCGTGTCCCCGATGACCGAATAGTCGAAGCGCTGCTCACCGCCGAAATTTCCGACCACCGCGTCCCCGGTGCAGATGCCGATGCCAATCTTCACGTCCGCAAAGCGCTCGTCGCGTTTGGCCAGCGCCGCCAGTTCCGCCGTCATCGCTAATGCGCACGTTACTGCCTCGCGCGCTGGATTTTCGATCGCGATCGGCGCACCCCAGAACGCCATGATGCCGTCGCCCATCAGCTTATCCACGACCCCGCCGCTCTTGAGAATCAGATTGGTCATTGCGGTCATGTAGGTGTTGAGCAATGCGACCAGCGGCTCGGGTTCCGTGCGCTCGGCGCGCGAAGTGAAGTTGACGATATCTGAAAACAGGATAGTCAATTTGCGACGCTCGCCCCCAAGCTTGAACGCGGTCGGATTGTCGACCATCGTGGCAATGACGTCGGGATCGAGATAGTGCTCGAAGACATGACGCAGATAGCGTCGATTGGCGCCTTCGACGAAATACCGCCAGCTCATCACGAAGAGGTACGTGGACGCGAGGACCAGCAGGGGAAAGACTACGCCAAGAATTTCGCCGTGGGCCAGCAGTAGATGGTTCGAATAAACCAGGTATGCCGCCGCCATCGCGACCGCGATGAACGCGCCATAAATCGCGCTCGTGTAAGCAGCGGCGATACTGATAGCGATACCGATGATTACACCGGCAAATTGTTCAG
>Ga0302326_10002271_pt1 | contig 47056 bp, 37 predicted proteins | sample Palsa_T0_3_FD_202264 | JGI IMG/M metagenome (GOLD analysis project Ga0302326, IMG submission 202264) | Peat permafrost microbial communities from Stordalen Mire near Abisko, Sweden - Palsa_T0_3 | ecosystem: Environmental > Terrestrial > Soil > Palsa > Peat permafrost | place: Sweden: Abisko... | reverse complement strand
CCATCCCGCCGTTCTTCCCGAGCTTCGTGCTGTTCTCCCCGCCCCCTTCACCGGAGGATTACTCCCACCGTCGGGCCGGCATCCGAGCCCACAATCGTTGGTGCGCCGATTTCGTGGCTGAGTACCCTGACCGCCGGGCCGGCATCGGGCAGATCTTCCTCAACGACATCGACGACGCCATCGAAGACGTGCGCTGGATCCGCGACCACGACCTGCGCGGCGGGGTTCTCATCCCCAACATCCCTCCGGACGTCAAGTGGATCAAGCCCCTCAACCATCCGGACTACGACCCCCTCTGGGCCGTGTGCCAGGAGCTCGAGATACCGGTCAACAGCCACGGAGGGACCGGCTCCCCCGAGTACGCCAAGACCCCCTCCTCGGCGGTGCTCATGATCGCCGAGGTCCCGTTCTACTCCCAGCGTCCGTTCGTGCAGCTCCTGCTGGGCGGGGTCTTCGAGCGCTTCCCGAGGCTCAAGTTCGTGATGACCGAGATGGGGTGCGCCTGGATCCCCGGCCTCCTGAAGCGCCTCGACTTCCTCCTCGCCGGCATCCGCAAGAACGGGGCCATCGGGGAGCTGCGCTTCTCCGAGGACATGGTCCTGCCGCTGTCGGCGACCGAGTACTTCCACCGCAACTGCTGGGTGGGTGTCAGCCAACCGACGCCCGAGGACGCCGCCACCCGCGAGCAGATCGGCGCCGACCGCTTTATGTGGGGCAGTGACTATCCCCACGACGAGGGGACCTACCCCTTCACCCGGGAGCACCTGCGCCAACTCTTCCACGCGACCCCCGAGGCGGAGATGCGGGCGATCCTGGCCGGCAATGCCGCCCAGCTCTACGACTTCAGCTTGGCCGCCCTGGCGCCCATCGCGGACCGGGTTGGACCCACTGTCAAAGAGATCGCCACTCCGCTGGACCGCCTCCCCGAGCAGCCCAACGAGGCGTTGCTCAAAGCCGTAGCCAGCTAGTCCGGCTTTGGACTTCAACGACACTCCGGAGGAGGCCGCGTTCCGAGCCGAGGCCCGGACCTGGCTGGCCGCTCACGCCGCGCCGAGGACGACCGGCAGCGCCCCGCCAGCCACCCTGACTGACGCCTTCTCCGCCGAAGAGACCGACCACGTCCGGCGATCGAAAGCCTGGCAGGCCACGCTCTACGACGGCGGCTGGGCGGGCATCACCTGGCCCAAGGAGTACGGCGGTCGCGGCGGCACCACGATCGAGGCGGTCATCTTCGCCGAGGAGCAAAGCCACTTCGACGTGCCGGGCTCCATCTTCACCCAGGGAATCGGCATGGGCGGGCCGGCGCTCATGGCCCACGGCAGCGAGGACCAAAAGGACCGCTATCTGGCCCCGATGCTGCGCGGCGACGAGGTGTGGTGCCAGCTGTTCAGCGAACCGGGCGCGGGCTCCGACCTGGCCAGCTTGACCACTCGGGCCGAGCTTGACGGCGACACCTGGATCGTCAACGGGCAGAAGGTGTGGACCTCCAGCGCCCACTACAGCGATTTCGGGATCCTGCTGGCCCGCACCGGCGAACCGGCAGACCGGTCCCGGGGCATCAGCTACTTCCTCCTCGACATGCGCAGCCTCGGGGTCGACATCCGGCCGTTGCGGCAGATGACCGGCTCGGCCCACTTCAACGAGGTGTTCCTGACCGACGTGGCCATTCCGGCCGCCAACCTGGTCGGCCGGCTCAACGGGGGTTGGGCCGCCGCCATGACCACGTTGACCAGCGAACGCACTTTGATCAGCGCCCTCGGCGGTGACCGCTTTCCCCGTCTGCTCGAACTGGCTCAGGCCCACGCCCGCACGGCCGACCCGCGGGTCCGCCAGTCCCTCGCCCAGAGCTACATCGGCTTCCAACTGGTCAAGTACCTCGGATGGCGCCAGCTGACCGCCCTCAGCCAGGGTCGGGAGCCCGGGCCGGAGAGCTCGATTGCCAAGCTGGCTTTGTCGGTGCGCCTCGGCGAGATGGGCGACCTCATCATGGCCCTGCAAGGCCCGGCCGGCACGCTGATCAGCGCAGAACCGCAGGTGATGTACCTCGACAGTCTTTTCGTCGGCCAGTGGTCGTCGCGATTCGGGGGAGGCACCGAACAGGTGCAGCGCAACATCATCGCCGAGCGCATCCTGGGCCTGCCTCGCGATCCCGCCGTTTAGCATCGGCAGTGTGAGCCGCACCGTCGCGCCCTACGGCACCTGGACCTCCCCGGTCACCGCCGGCCTCCTGGTCGAACAGGCGGTCCGCATCTCCCAGTTACAGGTGGACGTCGGCCGGGTGTACTGGAACGAAGGTCGACCCAACGAAGCCGGCCGCCAGGTCATCGTGGCCCTCGCTCCCGGCCACGCGCCGGTCGACGTCATCCCGGCCGGATTCTCCGCCCGGAGTCAGGTCCACGAGTACGGCGGCCGTTGCTATGCCGTCCATGGGGATGCCGTCGTCTTCTCCAACTGGCAGGACCAACGGCTGTGGCTGGTCCGCACCGGCGTTGGCGAGGAACCGCGCCCGCTGACCCCCGAGCCCGAGGCCGCCCGGGCCGAGCGGTTTGCGGACCCGGTGATCACCCCGGACGGCCGTTGGGTGATTTGCGTGCACGAGCATCACGGGGCCGCCGGCCAGGTCGACAACGAGTTGGTCGCCGTGCCCCTCGACCCCCCCGACCCGGGCCAACCAGCGCGCCGGCTGGCGTGGGGTCACGATTTCTACGCCGCCCCCCGGTTGTCGCCCGACGGGTCCCGCCTGGCCTGGATCACGTGGGACCACCCGAACATGCCCTGGGACCACTCCGAGCTGTGGGTCGCCGATCTCGACCGCGAGGCCAACCTCGACGGGCCCGTGCAGGTGGCGGGCGACCCCGGCGTGTCGATCACCCAGCCCCGCTGGTCGCCGTCGGGTGTGCTCCACTACGTGAGCGACCGCAGCGGCTGGTGGAACCTCTACGACGAGACCGGCGCCAGCCTGTGCCTCCTCGACGCCGAGTTCGGCCAGCCGGACTGGGTGTTCGGGAATCAGACCTACGGGTTCATGCCCGATGGCGAGCTAGTGGCCGCCTACGCAGCACCGGGCGCCGACCGGCTCGGCTGGGTGGCGGAGGGGCGGTTCGAGCCGATCGAGTCTCCCCTTTTTTCCCATTATGCAGAGGTGCAGCCCGACGAGGGGGCGGTGTTCGCCATAGCCGGTTCACCCACCACGCCACCGGCCGTGATCCGCCTCGACCTGGGCGGCGGGACCGAAGTGCTGCGCCGCAGCCGGGATGTTCCCATCGACGACGCCGCCATCTCCGTTCCGCAAGCGGTCGAGTTCCCCACCAGTGGGGGCCAGCGCGCCCACGCCCTGTTCTTCGCCCCCTGCCACCCGGGTTTCAGCGCGCCCGAGGGGGAGCGGCCACCGCTGATCGTGATCCTCCACGGTGGGCCCACCGACAACACCGTGCCTGTCTTCAACCTGTTGGTGCAGTACTGGACCAGCCGAGGGTTCGCGGTGGCCGACGTCGACTACCGGGGCAGCAGCGGTTACGGCACCGAGTACCGGCGCCGCCTAAACGGCGCCTGGGGGATCGCGGATGTCGAGGACTGCGCCCACGTCGTCGACTGGTTGGCCGCCGGCGGATTGGTGGACGGCACCCGGGCGGTCATCCGGGGCGGTAGCGCCGGCGGCTTCACCACCTTGGCCGCCCTGGCGGGCACCGACACCTTCGCCGCCGGCGCGAGCCTGTACGGCATCGCGGACCTCGAACTGCTGGCTCGCGACACCCACAAGTTCGAGTCCCGTTACCTGGACGGGCTGATCGGCCCCTGGCCGCAGGCGGCCGACGAATACCGGCGGCGCTCCCCCATCCACCACGTGGAAGATATCTCCTGCCCGCTGATCCTGTTCCAGGGTCTCGAGGACGCTGTCGTCCCGCCGGCCCAGTCGGAGCTGATGTACGAGGCTCTGCGCGGGCGGGGCGTTCCCGTCGCCTACCTCGCGTTCGAAGGCGAGCAACACGGGTTCCGGCTGGCCGCCACCATCATCGCGGTGGCGCAAGCCGAGCTGGCGTTCTACGGCCGGGTGCTCGGCTTCACTCCTGACGTCGGTGCCGGCGCCCCCTCCTTGACGATCGCCAACGAGGAAAAGCTCAGTCCTCGAGGGTGATGGCCTGCTTGGGGCAGCGCTGCACCGCTTCTTCCACCTTGGCCCGGAGCTCCTCCGGCGGGTTCTCCTGCAGCACGTAGAGGAAGTCGTCGTCGCGCACCTCGAAGACCTCGGGCGCAGCCGCCATGCAGAGGGCGTTGCTCTCACACAAGTCGTAGTCGACCACTACTCGCATGGGCGTCACCATAGCTGACCGGAGTTTGGACGGATCCAGCCGCAGGGATTGCTGGTGCGTATGAACGACACCAGCAATCCACTGCACCTGGCCCCCCTCACCTTCAGACCGTCACGGGCACCAATTTGAAAATCTCTCTACGCGCGGTGAACGCGTTGTGGTCCGGCGCCGGCTTGTCTCCGGGGCCGGTTCCGAGCACCGAGACGGACAGACCTCGCGGCCGCCACTCCGACCAGGCCCGAGGTCTGTCCCCCAGGGCGCCCGATCCGGCACTCACACGGACAGACCTCGCGGCCACAACCCCGACCAGGCCCGAGGTCTGTCCGTGTGGTGGCCGGCGCCTTGGGGACGGCTCACCCGGGCTGGAGCGTGAAGAGGGATCCAGTCCATCGAGTTGCGGACCTCGTTCCCCCGGGTCCGCAACTCGATGGGGGTGGATCCCCGCGGATCGGGTCAGGCCCCGGACCGACCGAGGACCTTGGCGACCGACGACGCCAGGACATCCAGGCCCTCGTGCAGCAGGGCGTCGTCGATCATCAGTGGTGGCAGCAGCCGGATCACGTTGCCCCACGTGCCGCAGGTCAGGACTACCACGCCCTGAGCGTGGCACGCCGCCACGATGGCGCCGGCCGCGGCAGCATCAGGCACGGTCGTTCCGGGCTCTACCAACTCGATGGCCTGCATCGCCCCTCGCCCTCGCACGTCCCCGATGGCCGGGTGCTCGGACTGCAAAGCCCGGAGGTGGTCGGCGATGACGGAACCGATCCGCCGGGCGGCACCGGCGAGATCACTGTCGTGCATGGTGGCCATCGAGGCCAGGGCGGCGGCGCAGGCCACCGGGTTGCCTCCGTAGGTTCCGCCCAACCCGCCCACATGGACGTGGCCCATGACTTCCGCCCGGCCGGTGACCGCCGCCAGCGGCATCCCGCCGGCGATCCCCTTGGCGGTGGCGATCAGGTCCGGGACGACGCCTTCGTGCTCGCATGCGAACCAGGCCCCCGTGCGGCAGAAGCCCGACTGCACCTCGTCCGCGGCCAGAAGCACGTCATGCTCCCCGCACCAGGTCGCCAGCGCCCGCAGGAAACCGGGGGCGGGCACGACGAAGCCACCCTCACCCTGGATGGGCTCGATCAGCACGCACGCTACGTTGGCCGTGCCCACCTGCTTCTCGATCAGCTCCACGGCCCGTCCGGCTGCGTCGCTGCCGGTGAAGCCGGTGGGGTCGCGGAAGGGGTACGACATCGGCACCCGGTAGACCTCCGGGGCGAAGGGCCCGAACCCGTCCTTGTAGGGCATGTTCTTGGCCGTGAGGGCCATAGCCAGGTTGGTGCGGCCGTGGTAGGCGTGGTCGAACACGACCACCGCTTGGCGGCCGGTGACATGGCGGGCGATCTTCACGGCGTTCTCCACCGCTTCGGCACCGGAGTTGAACAGCGCCGATGTCTTGGCGTGATCGCCGGGAGTCAGGTCGTTGAGCTGCTCGCAGACCGCCACGTAGCCTTCATAGGGGGCGACCATAAAGCAGGTGTGGGTGAAACGGCTGGCCTGTTCTCGCACGGCGTCGACGACGGCGGGGACGGCGTGACCGATGCTGGTGACCGCGATCCCTGATCCCAGGTCGATCCACGAATTACCGTCGACATCGACCAGCACTGCGCCCTCACCGCGCTCGACGTAGATCGGCAGGACAGAGCTGACTCCCTGGGCCACCGCGGCGCGCCGGCGAGCGGCCAGGGCCAGCGACTTCGGGCCGGGGATCTCGGTGAGGAGCTGTCGTTGCTGTGGGATACCGGTCACCGCGTGCGCCATGGGTTTGACGATACGCCTTCGAGCGTCTACGTCGACGGGCGGTGTTGCGTTTCGTTGAAGGTCCGCAAGGTCGGCCCGGGCAGCTCCGCCCCGGACGCCCCCGAACCCGCCGCCCCCGCCACCGGCTCCGCCGCCCCCGACCCCGCGGCCCCCGCCCTCAGCCCGGGCCTCGACCGGCCGGGCCCGACGCAGGTCACCGATGCCACGTCCACGAACATCCGCCAGCTGGTCTCGTCGCCCACACCAAGCGTCCAGGCCACCGCCGCCTTGATCGGCGACACGTGCGTGACGACCACGATGTCGCGCTCGGCGGCTTCGGGCCACAGGTCCTCGCACGCCTCTCGCACCCTCGTCCCGACTGCCCCCAGCGACTCACCGCCTTCTGGCACGTACCGGATGTCACGACTCCATTGGCGAAACAGCTCAGGGACGGCCCCCACCTCCAAGCCGTCGTAGATCCCGTAGTCGACCTCCGTCCATCGCTCGTCCACGGTGACGGGCGGACCCAGGGCCGCCGCCGTTTCCCGAGCCCGGGCCAGCGGGCTGCTCACGACCCGGCTGGCGTCGCGCAACGCGCTCGCTTGGCCCAGAGCTACGGCCTGCCGGCGCCCCAACTCGTCGAGCGGGACATCCATGCGTCCCAGGAGTCGTCTCGAGGCGTTGGCCGCGGTCCGACCGTGACGAACCAGCAGGAGCACGGCCGGTGACGCTACTCGGCTCCTCCAGCCAGCGCGGCGAGGCCAGCGGGCCCGTCAATCCCCACCCCGGCTACGGCGCCGGCCCCCGCGCCGGCCCCCGCGCCGGCCCCCGCGCCGGCCCCCGCGCCGGCCCCCGCACCGGCCCCCGGGCCGGCCCCTCCCGAGGCCGTCGTTTCACGCACGACCAGTGACTTCTGGTGCCGCAACGCCAACCATCCGAACCCGGCCGCGCCCAGCGCCGCCACTCCTCCCACTCCCAGCGCGTACCGCGCCCCGAGGGTGTTGCCGATGAAGCCGACGAGCGGGCCGCCGATCGGGGTCGAACCCAAAAAGGCCACCGACCACAGCGACATCACCCGGCCTCGCATGGCCGGGTCTGACCCTAACTGCAAAGTCGAGTTTCCGAGGGAGAGGAACGTCACCGAGCACGCCCCCACGAACAGCAGCACCACGGCCTCCATGGCCAGCGACGGGGCCAGGGAGGCGACGAGGACGACGACGCCGAACAGTGCTGCGGTGTTGACCAGCCGGCGCGGACCGCCCCGCTTGCGGCCGGCGGCGATCAGCCCGCCGACCACCGCACCGATCCCCATGCACGCGGTGAGGAGACCGTAGACCCGGGCGTCGCCGTGGAAGGTGTTGCCGGTGATCAGCGGAAGGGACGTCTGGAATTCGTACGTGAGGCAGCCGACCACCGCCATCATGATCAGGGCGTCACGCAACAACGGGGTGCGCCCCACGTAGCGAAAGCCCTCCCTGACCTGTCCTCGCATGCGCGCCGCACGCGGAGTTGGGAACAACTCGTCTTTGTGCATGAGCCGTAGCGAGGCGATGACGAAACCAAAGGAGATGCCGTTGATCAGGAAGCACCAGCCGCCGCCGACGGTCGCAATGAGTACACCAGCCACAGCCGGACCGATGGCTCGGGCCACGTTCACCATCACCGAGTTGAGGGTCACCGCGTTGGCCAGCTGGTCGCGACCGACCATCTCGCCGACGAAGGTCTGGCGGGTGGGGTTGTCCACCATGTTGATGAAGCCGAGTGACGTCGCGATCGCGAACAGTTCCCATAGCTGCAGGTGACCGGTGAGATCCAGGCCCGCCAGAACGAGGGCCTGCACCCCGGCTAGGGACTGGGTGTACAAGAGGATGCGGTACTTGCCGAAGCGGTCGGCGATGGTCCCACCTATCGGCCCGAAGAGCAGGATGGGCAGGGTCTGCAGGGCCACGATGAGCCCAACGTCGAAGCCCGAATGGGTGCGGGTGTAGACCAGCCAGGATTGGGTGATGCTCTGCATCCAGGTGCCGATGAGCGACACGCTCTGCCCGGCGAAGTAGTACCGGTAGTTACGAATTCGCAGCGATGAAAAGGTCCGTCCGATGCGTCTCATTAGCTCTGCTAACAAAGTATAGCCGGTGAGGCTTCCAGCCGGACCCCATTAGAGGATCAGGAGCGCACCAGAATGCGACCGCACTGGTCGCACGTGACCACCTCTCGCTCGGCGAGATGGCGGATACGGTCGAGCTCCATCGAAGGCAGGGTCAGATGGCAGCCGTCGCAGTGATTGCCGACCAGCCGGGCCACCGCCACCCCGTCCAGTCGGGCCCGCAGCCGGTCGTAGGTGCCAAGGAGCTCAGCGGGGACCGATGCGGCGGCATCCGCCCGCTGCTTGGCCAAGCGGTCGAGCTCCTCGTCCACCGTTGCTTCCGAGAGGGCCAGCGCCTCGGCCGTTACCAGGCGTCGCTCTGCGAGCGCGGCGGTCCGGGCCGACACAGCCGCCAGCCTGGTCTCGAAAGGTTCCCGGAGCTCCATGAGCTCGAGCACCTCGTCCTCGAGCGAGGACGCCCGCCCTTTGAGGGTCTCGACGTCAGCGGCGAGGGCTTGCAGATCCCGGGAGGCGCGAACCTCCCCTCCGTACAGCCGGCGGTTGACGGAGGCCATCCGCTCCTCGGTAGTGGCCAGCTCCGCTTCCACCGCGGCCTGGCGACCAGCGATCTCGTCGCGGCCCACGGTGGCCTCGGCGGTGGTCGCGGCCAACTCGGCGGCCTCCCGATCGATGGCTGCCAACTCCGCCCGTTCGGGTAGGTGGGACCGCCGGTGGCGGCGTTGGTCGAGGCCCGTGTCGAGATCCTGAAGGGCCAGCAGGTCCCCGAGTTCGGACCCGGTCAAGGGTGGCCCGGCCCAGGCGGGAGGGTACCTGTGGGAGAACCGGTCGGAGTACCGGTCGGCGGCGTGGTCACTCCCGGGACGGTCGACGGCACGGTCCGAGGGGGGGTGGTGGTGTAGCTGTAGTAGGGCGCCGTCGTCGGAGGCGACCCCCGGTTGTGATCGAGGACATCATCGTGGACCAACCCTTCGGAGGTGATGTAGCGCGACGCGGGGAGCAACCAATACTCGGGCGGGGTAAAGGGCACGACCGGTAAGTCCGCCAGGGCGTACTCCATGAAGTCGTGCCAGGTGCGCGCCGGGAAGCTCGCCCCGTACACCTCGCCGAACCCGTTGATGTACATCGGTACCTCGGCCTTGGGGCTTCCCATCCACACCGTGGTTTCCATCTGGGGGGTGAACCCGTTGAACCAGGCGTCGACGCTGTGGGTCGTCGTCCCGGTCTTGCCAGCCACCGGGCGGTCGTAGAGAGCGGCGGCGGTACCGGTGCCGTACTGAACGACGGCTTGGAACGCCACGGTCGCCTCAGCCGCGACCTGCGCCGAGACCACCTGGCGACCCGGACTGCCGCCGGTGTCAATGGTCGCCCCCGACCGATCGACGATGTGGTTGATAAACGAGGGGGCGTGGTACACCCCGCCGTCCGCGACCGCGGCGTACGCCGCGGCCATCTCGATCGGGTGTACTGCGATGGCGCCGATCACCATCGAGGGGTACTCGGGGATGTACTCGCTGACGCCAAGCTCGTGGGCCATGTTGACCACGCTGGCGAGCCCCACCTCGTGGGCGAGCCGGATGTAGGCGCAGTTGACGGATTGCGCGGTCGCCTGGACCAGGGTCACCGGCCCGCCGCCAGGTCCCTGGTCGTTGTTGATGGGGTTGGTCAGGAGGGCGTCGTCACCGGGAAAGGCGATGGCGCACGGGGAGTCACTGTCGACGGTGTCGTAGACGGAGTACCCCTTCTGCAAGGCGGCCAGCAGGGTGAAGATCTTGAAGCCCGAGCCGGGCTGGCGGGTGCCCTGGGTGATGATGTCGAAGTCGGAGGTGTTGACGCCGGTGCCGCCGACCATGGCCAGCACGTTGCCATTCGCCGGGTTGATGGTGACCATTGCCTCCTGGAAACCCTGGCTATTGGGTGGGGTATCTGCGGCGACGGTCTGCTCGGCTCGGGCTTGGAGGTTGGGTTCCAAGTTGGTGTAGATCTTCAGGCCACCCTCGAACAACGCCTCGTAGCGCTGGTCATAGCTGCCCCCGAGGGGGCTGTTCGCCCCGAGCAGCTCGGTCTGAACCTCGTTGACGTAGTAGTCGGTGATGTTGTCGCCAACGACGGGTGGCGCTTTCGGGCTCGGCAGCGCCGTCCGGTTGGCCAGGGCGGCCTGGGCCGGGGTGGCGTCGCCGTAGTGCACCATTCGAGACAACACCTCGGACCGCCGGTTCCGAGCCGCGGCGGGAGCCAGGATGGGGTCGTAGCCGCTGGGGTTCTGGATCAAGCCGGCCAGCAGGGCGGCTTGCGGCAAGTCCAGTTGAGACGCATGCACACCGAAATACACGTTGGCGGCCGCTTCGACCCCGTAAGCCCCGTTGCCGAGGTAGATGGTGTTGAGGTAGGCGTCAAGGATCTGGTCCTTGGTGTACTGGCGCTCTAGGCGATCAGCCAGAACCGCCTCTTTGATCTTGCGGGAGAGTTTGCGCTCCGACGTCAGGTAGGTGATCTTCACCAGTTGCTGGGTGATGGTCGACCCGCCCTGGATCCCTCCATCTCCCGAGGAGTCATCAGCCAGAGCCCGGATGGTCGAGGGGATGTCGAACCCCCCGTGGAGGAAGAACCGGTGGTCCTCGGTATCGAGCACCGCGGTGATAAGCACCTTGGACACCTGGGACAGTTGCACCGGTTTGCGCTCTTCGGATGCGTGGAGCACAGCCAACACGGTTGTGCCGTCCGCCGCGTATACCGTCGAGCCGCCCAGCGCCCCTTCAGTGTTGAGAGGGGGCAGCGGCACGGCGTCGGCGGTCGCCATGTGCTGGAAGAGCGCTGATCCGACCCCAGCCAAGCTGGCCACGACTCCCGTCAGGACCAGCGCGCTGGCCCCGACGATGGCGATGAAGCGAAGGAGCCGGGACACGCCGCTTCAGCCTATCGGCGGAGGGATGCCCGATATGGGTCATCGCCGACCTCAGCGAGCGCCCCGCCGGCGGTGACGGGTAGGGTGACCCGGTTGCTGCCCACCCGGGCCGAGGAAGGACTGGCATGACCGCAATCGAAGCCGTCAGCGCCCGCAGCGATGAAGAGCTCGTCTCTCACAAGGTCGATGAGTTGATCGCCGCCTACCCGCCGGCTACCACCGACACCCGCGAGTTCCTCGGTGCGCAGTTCGATGCCGGCCTGGCGTTCGTCCACTTCCCAGAGGGGTACGGCGGCCTCGGGCTGTCCCGCCAGCTGCAGCCGGTCATCGCCGGCCGCTTGCATCGGGCCGGTGCTCCCATGCTCGGCTTCCGCAACGCCATCGGCTATGGGATGGCCGCGCCGACCATACTGACGGCTGGGACCGAGGCGCAGCGCCAGCGGTACCTGCGGCCGCTGTTCACCTGCGAGGAGATCTGGTGCCAGATGTTCTCCGAGCCGGGGGCGGGCTCCGACGTCGCCAGCTTGGCCACCCGCGCCGTGCGCGACGGCGATGAGTGGATCCTCAACGGCCAGAAGGTGTGGACCACGCTGGCGCATACGTCGCATTTCGGGATGATCCTCGCCCGCACCGACCCCGAGGCCGAGAAGCACAAGGGGATCACCTACTTCGTGATCGACATGCACGCGCCCGGCGTCGAGGTCCGTCCGTTGCGCCAGATGACCGGGGACGCGGAGTTCAACGAGGTCTTCTTCACGGACGTGCGCATCCCTGACTCCGAGCGCTTGGGTGCGGCCGGTGACGGCTGGCGGGGCGCGATCGTGACCCTGATGAACGAGCGGGTGTCGATCGGTGGGACCGTCGCGCCGCGCGGCAGCGGCCCTATCGCCACCGCCCTCGACCTCTGGGCGCGCCGGCCGGCGGACCAGAAGGACGCCGTGACCCGCGACCGCGTCGTGCGACTGTGGGTGGAGGCGGAGGTCCAGCGACTCACGAACCGACGCGCCGCGGCTAGCTCACAGCTTGGCACCCCCGGGCCGGAGGGCTCGACCGGCAAGCTGGCCGGCGCGGAGCTCAACAAGCGGATCTACGAGCTGTGCGTGGACCTGCTCGGGCCGGAAGGCATGCTCTACGACAGCTACGAGATGCGCCGGCCGGAGGGGGCGGGCGGCAGCGGGCCGGCTTCGCGAATGTTCCTGCGGTCTCGGGCCAACTCCATCGAGGGTGGCACCTCAGAGGTCATGCGCAACATCCTCGGCGAGCGGGTCCTCGGCCTCCCCGGTGACGTCCGGACCGACAAAGGGTTGCCCTGGTCCCAGGTGCCCCGCAACTAGCCGAGCCGGGAACTGGCCGCTCGCCTGAGTGCCCCTTGTCAGCGACGAGGGGGGCCACCGACGACACAGGTGTTCGGTTATCCCCCCTATTGGCGCGACAGTTGCACACCTGTGTGGCCGCCGGCCTGGCTTCACCCGGCGCCGCCGGCCTGGCTTCACCCGGCGCCGTCGGCCGCCCTTAGCCGTCGGCCGCCGTTACCCTCCGCTGGCAGTCCGCAGCCCGTCGCCTTCGAGGGGGAGAGCCAGCTGGGCGTCGACGACCTCCAGCCGGCATCCGAAGACCCGCTCGAACAATTCCCGTTTACGCCGGAGGCCCCACAGCTCCAAGTCGATGTCATCGTCGGCGTGGACCACCACCTCGACCAACCCCGGGCTGGTGTACACCTCGATCGCCCGAACCGGTCCGCCGTGGCTGCGGTCAAGAGCATCGGCGACCTGGAGCAGGGCGACGAGCCTGGTCACCCGGTCTCGGTCCGGTCCCGACAGCTGGGCAAAGGGCTCGAACGACGGCTTCGGCGCGCCGCGCTTGTGGAAACGACCGAGACAGGCCAAGACGGCCAACTCATCTGGAGGGAAGCCCCGGAGCCGGCCGTTCTCGATGAGATAGGCGGTGTGGCGCTCGTGACCCTCCATGCTGACGTGCTCGCCGATGTCGTGCAGGAGCGCGCCCAGCTCGAGCAACTCACAGTCCGCGCCGTCCAGGCCGTGCAAGGTCGTCGTCCCTTCGAACAGGTCGCCGGCTAGCCGGCTCACCTTGCGGGCGTGAGCCTCGTTCCACCCACAGCGCCGGCACAGTCCCAACACCGACTCTCGCCGCATCGCCCGGGGATCTCCGGTCCACTCGGCGCGGGAATGCCGGCCAATGGCGTCGAGGACCATCCCCTCGCGCAAGGCCCACTCGCAGCCGATCAGCTCGTCGATGCCGGTCAGGTCGAGCACCGTCACCGTGAGCAGTGCCCCGGCAGGTAGCAGGTCGGCCCGGCGCGAGTCGACCCCGGGCAGGCCAGCCCGCTCCTCCGAGGTCATGCGCAGCAGATCCTGACTGAGGGCGTCGAGCTCCCTGGCTGACACCGCCAGCTGGTTGATCGAGGTCGGGACCGACCCGCCCCGACGCCCGGCTGCCAGCCGGATCAGGGTCCCGAGAGTCCCGCTGCTCCCGATCGCCACCCTGGGCTCGAGCCGGATGATCTCGGGCAGGACCCGGCCGATCGCCGAAGTGACGGCGTGCACGATCCTTCGTCGGTCGCCACTCGTGGGTGGGTCCCCCCTCACCAGGTCTGCGGTGAGGCGGGCAACTCCGAGCTTGAGGCTCGACGACCAACGCAGGCCGCCCGCGTCCCCGACGGTGACTTCGAGACTCCCACCGCCCAGATCGAGAGCCAGGGCCGGGCTGGGATCTATCACCACGCTCGCCCGCACCGCGCCGAAAATCAGACGGGCCTCTTCCTTGCCGCTGATGACCCTGACCTTGACGCCGGTCTCCGCTTCAACGCGATCCACCACCGAGGCCGAGTCACGAGCCTCCCGAAAGGCCGCAGTGGCACAGGCGACAACCTCCTCGACACCTAGGGAGTCGGCGAGCGCCCGGAATCGCCGGACCACCTCCACGGCAGCGCGCGCCGCGGCTTCGCCCACCTCACCGGTGGCGGCGACGACGCTGCCGAGGCGGAGCATCTCCTTGTCTCGGGCCAGCGGATCAAAAGTCCCGTCGGGGTGCACGTCGGCCACCAGGAGGTGGAAGGAGTTGCTCCCTAGGTCCATTGCCGCGATGCGCACGGTCGCCGACCGTACACGGCTCACCGGGTCGGACTGTGGCACTGCCTTCGACAGGCGATTAACGCAGCCAGGCCCTGAGCTTCTTGCGGTTGAGCTGCTCCCACGAGTCGACCCACGCCGACCGGCATCGGGCCGCGTCGTCTCGTTCCCGTGCGATCAACTGGCCTGCGGCCAGCGCCTGGGCGCCCGACGCCTTGGCGCTGGCGGACCGCAACCACTCCTCGGCCACGATGGCGTCGTGGAAATCGCCGAGGACCCCTTGGAGCTCAGCAGCCGACCGGGCCAGCACCGTCGCCGGCTTGCCTACGACCTCGCCCACGGCTTCGCACGCGTAGCGGAGCCGCTTGGCCCGGATGCGCACCTCGTGCAGGGCTTCGTCCGCCGGCACCGGGTCCAGGGCGGCCACGGCCTTCGCCAGGTGTCGCCACGGTCCGGCCACGACCGAAGGCGACTGTCGTCGAGCGGGGGCATCCCGGTCAGCCTCGGGCTCCGGCCGCCCTGGCTGCAGGAGGGGCGGCGGCAGGGAGGACACCTCGGCGCCGTGCGCCTCCACCAGCACCAGAGCCGGTGGTCCAGCCGCGACCGCCACCTCACCATCTGAGCGGGCCTGCGGCCAGGTCGCCAGGGCCGCCTCCCCGGCGGCGGGGGGCTCAGGTATCCCGGTCTCGTCGCCACCCGGCGCTGGCGCCGGCACGGTCGGATCCACCAGGGCCACGGTCGGATCCACCAGGGCCACGGTCGGATCCACCAGGGCCACGGTCGCCATCATCTCGGTGGGCTGGCCGGAAGCCTTGAGGGGCGGCAGCTCGCGAGCGGCCGCCACCAGCCGATCGAGCAACTCCCCGTAGCGGTCGGTGTCCATGGTGGCGTGCAGCTGCTGGCGGGCCCGGTCTTGCTCGGCCACCAGCTTGGCCACCAGGGCGCCGGCGGGGCGGACGTCGCGGGGTTCGAGTGAGTCGACCTGATGGCGAAGCCGTCCCAGTAGGACGTCCGCGTCCCGGGCCTGTCCCAGGGCGTCGGCGAGCCAGCCCAATTCGCGACGGGTCTCCTGCGACCAATCCTCGGGGAGGAACGCGCGGAAGGTGCGCAGGTCGGACCGCAGCCGCCGAGTCGCCACCCGGCCCTGATGCACGTCCTCCGGATCCTCGTCGAGGCGGATGCCGAGGTCGTGGGCAACCAGGCGCAAATAGGCGTGGGCGACGGCGGCCCGGACCACCTCACCCATAGGGGCGGTCCGCCCCACTTCGACGGGTGTCACGTCGGGCGGCTCGGTGGCTCGGTACCCGATCGCCCGGGCCAGCTTCGATCGCCCGTCACCGGGAAGAGCGCCGGCCTCGGCCAGACGGGCCACCACGCCGTTCAACAGCGCCACCGAGGCCGGACCGACCACCTCCACCTCCACCTCCCGGAAGCGGGCCGCCAGACGCCGCCCGTCCATGACCGACACCACGTCGTCGTCGATCTCGAGCAGCGGCTCACCCGACCGGCCGCACACCAAGGTGCGCCGGCGATGGGAGACCAGACGGGCCACCGGTCCCAGAGCTGCCGTGCGCCGGTAGGCCCGAACCAGGCCGGCGACCTCGCCAGGGATAGGGCCCCACCGGCCCGGCCAGTTGAGCTCGCGGCGGGTGAGACCAAGGCCGATGGACTCCTCCGGCAGCTTGAGGGTCCATTCGCCGGGAGAGCTCCCGGGCGAGCGGTCCGAGCGATGCCGGAGCGTGAGGCCACTGCGGGCCAAGCGGAGGTCGGCCGTATCGACATACGCCGCTTGCAATTTTTGCTCCGGCTGGGAGCGCGCCGTTATGCCGACGGCGACTCCGTCGAGGTCGGGGACCCGGAAGCCGATCCCCGCTTCCAGCTTGACCTCCTGCTCCAAGGCATCGCTGTTCACCCCCCCAGGCTAGGACCATCCCGCCGCCTGTGTCGCCGTGTAGGCGGCGAGGCCCAACAGCACGACCGTGGTAACCACCCGGAGGGTATGCACAGACAGGATGCGCAGAAGGTTGGCGCCGCTGAGAACCGCGATGGCAGCCACGGCCCACAGCGCCGCCAGCGAGGCGACCCCGACGCTCAGCGGGCTGTGGTAGCGAGCGGCCAGGTTGGCCGTGAGGATCTGGGTCAGGTCACCCCATTCGGCCACGAAGATGACGGCCGCGGCTCGGCCGGATACCCGCCAAGCCGAGTTGGTCGCCGTGACCGCCGGGGCCTCCTCTTCCTGATTGCGAATCAGGTACGAGTAGACCGCCCCGCCCAAGAACAGGGCCGCGACCACCGCGTCGAGGGCCCGGTGGGGCACCACCGCGAACAGCGCCGCCCCCACCGCGACCGCGATGACGACGTGCACCGAGAAGGCGACGGCCGCCCCGATCCAGACCGCGACCGGCCGGCCGCGCGCCGCCATGACCAGCGACGCGAACATCGTCTTGTCCGGTAGCTCACCCAGGAAGATGACAGGGAAGACTGCGGCGATCACGGTCAACTTCACGGCATGCACCCGGTCCGCGCGCTCGGGTAGAGACCCTGACCAGAGTGCTCCTTCGCCAGGGCGGGGACCCTTTTTCCCCTCGGCAAAGCTCAGACCGGAGCCAGGTGGGTGTCAACCGGGCCTGGCTCGCCGGCTGACCCGGGCGTGAGCCACACGGCGATCATCGTCCGGTCGTCATGGCAGCCCTGGCGGGAGAAGTCGAGGAGTTGAGCCAGCTCGAGCGGGCCTGGACGCCCGGCCAGGGCGCCGGCCAGCGCCGGGGCCACCGTGGCCGGCCCGTCCCGCCACGGGTCCGCCACGCCGTCGGTGACCAGGACCAGCACCTCGCCGCGGCCCAGGGCCACCATGGCCAGCTCGGGCTGGGGATCGCCCGCCGGTAGGGCCGCCGTCACGGTGGCCACCCCATCGTCGTCCGCTGGTCCGGAGAACAGCTCCTGCCCTGGTCCGCCGCCGTCACCAACCACGAAAGCGGTGCTGTCGCCCACCCGGGCCAGCCGGGCCTGTCCGCCCCGCTCGACCACGGCCAGGACCACGGTGGTGGCTCCGCCCCCAGCGGCAGCCTGGTTGGCGGCCTCGAGCCCGGCGGTGACCCGCGCCGACGACGAACCGGTTGCAGCCGTGATGGCGGCAACCGACGACGAGGCGGCCCGCCACGCCGCGCCGGCGGAACCGGGCACTCCGCCTAGTCCGTCGGCGACCGCCACCGCCAGCCAGTCGCCGACCCGCGCCCACGCGAAGCTGTCCTGGCCCGGTTGGGCGGACAGGCGGTGCCGGATGCCGGCGATCGACACAGCCCGCAGCGCGCACCACTCGCAGTCGCCCCCATCGGCCCGGAAGGCCGCGTCGGTCGCCCCGCCCTGATCGCGCAGGGCGGCTGCATTCGTGGCGGCCGGGGAGGGCCGGCCGAGCACCGGCGACCCACTGCTCACGTCGTCAGTCCAGCGGATCGACGGGAATGGCCGTCATGCTCGGAACATCCGGCGGTACCAGCTGGGCTTCTCCGGTGTACACGCTGGCGGACGAGCTGACGATCGACTGGATCAAACCGACCATCAGCTCCGGCACCACCTTGCTCGGGTCGGCGCCCTCCACCGCTATGAACGCCCGATTGGGCTTGGACTCGCTCACGATGGACAGCACTCCGGGGTCGGCGTCGCCAAAACCAAACGACAGGATATTGGGCCGCCGCTTCCAGGACGGGTCGGTGAGGCGCTGGTGGGCGGACCGCCAGCGCTCGCTGTCGTCGGTCGGGCGGCCGTCGGAGATGAAAATGACCGCCGGCCGGTACCACCTGTCCCCACCCGCCCGGCTGGTGTGGTAGTCGGTCTCGATCACCGTCCGAAGATGATGGAAGGCTGCCGCGTACGAGGTGCGACCCTGCACGGTCAGCTCTGGCACGGCCTCGACCAGGCTGAGGTCGCAGAGGGGAAGCAGGGTGTGAGCCAGATCGCTGAAGGTCACCACCCCGAAGCGGATCACCTCCGCGATGGCTGGATCCTCTCCGATGCTGGCCCGCAGCAGGGGAAGCTGTTGGTTGACGCTGTCGATGGGCGCGCCCGCCATCGACGCCGAGACGTCGAGACAAAGGTAAAAGGGGAAGACCGCGTAGCGCTCTTCCACGCTGACGTTGCCGGCAGTCATCGGGCGCTCACGCTACCGGGTCGACGGGTGCCACCGTCGAATGCGGTCGGCTCAGATTCCGAGTATCGGGGAGACGATCATGCCGACCACGAACAACCCCACCAGGGCGACCATCACATCCAAAAGTACGCAGAGCGCCAAGTGCCGAAGTCCTTGACCTCGATGCCCGGCGGTCCAGAGGGCGAGGATGGTGTGCCGGTGGAACGCGGCCCACCACGAACTCGCCTGCATCAGGTAGGCCCAAGCCTGGGCGGAGATCCGCGTGCCCGCGACTGGCCCACCTGCGACCGCCGAGGACCCGGCTGACGCAGAACCCGCCGACACCAGACCGGCCGGCGAGAAACCAGCCGGCGCGGGACCGGCCATCACGGCTCCGGAACCCGAGCGGCCGATTCCTGCGACGGTGACTGCCTGAGGCCGGCGCCACGGGGCTACCGGAGCAGGTGGGGGGACCAGAGTCCAGCGCGGCGCCGGCCGCGGCGACGCCAGGACAGGCCGGATCACCACGTCGCTCGCACCGCGATGACGGGGTCGAGCTTCGGCTGGCCGCAGGGCCGTTCCGGAGGACGGGCTCCCGCCGCCCTGGGCAGCCCACACGGCCCGCATCACCCCAGCCGCGCCCAGCATGTCGAGCACCGCCTCGAGGGCGGCGACCCACGCCGAAGCGGCCGGGCGCTGGGCCGGGTCGGACATGCTCAACCCTCGTTCGCACAGGTCCCACAGCGGCGCCCCGGGCCCGAGCAGAGCCTCCCCGAAGCGTCCCCGAGGCACCGCGAAGTCCACCGCCACGGGCTCCCCCAGTCGCTGGCGGGCCTGGATCGGGAAGTTGGCGGCCCCCACGACGCGCAGGAAGATCAGCGCCAGCGAGTACCGGTCCGACGCGAGCGTGGGGTTGGTACCGGGAGGCACGGCCGGGTCGTCCCAGTTGGGCGTCATGGCCCGACGCCGTCCGGCCGGTGTCAGCGGGCGTCCTTCCGAGTCGAAGCGTTCGCAGTTGTCGCAGTCGATGACGAAGACCTCTGGCCCGCGCTGCAGGGACCACAGGACGTTCTTGGTCGACAGGTCGCCGTGTCCCACCGGAGGAGACGCCGACTCGAACGCCTCGAGGAGGCGAGCCAGTGCGTACACCAGGCCCAAGCGCTCCGGGCTCACGGGGTCCGGAAGTGACAACCCGTACGCCACCGCCCGGTGGGCCGGATCAGCGGTCAGGTAGCTCAGGGTGGCCAGCCGCGTCGTGCCGTCGCGATGACGGAGGGCGAAGCGGCGCGGGGCGCGCGGGAGCAGCACCCCGGCACCAGACGCGGCGACGGTGTGGCTTCCGATCACAGTGGCCGCCGGCCAGGCCGTCGCCGCCTGCACTCGGTCCACCAGGGCGCCGTCGCCGAGCAGATCAGGCCAGTAGACCAGGTCGTCGAGGAACTCCCGCGGCGCCGGCTGGCGGTAGCACTTGAAGACCAGGTGCGGCCGGCGAGGGAGCTCGAACACCCGCCCCTCTCCGCCTTCGGCCAGCAGCTCGCCGACCTGGAGCTCTTCGAGCCGAACGCTCCGTTCGACGGTCTCCGCCCCCGCGGTCACGTCAAGACCTCGACACCCCGAGAAGAGATCCGACCCCGTAGGTCACCGCGGCGGCCACCGCCACCACGACCAGCTGCCGCGCGGCCGTGCGAGCCACGCCCCGACCGGTGAGGGATCCGATGACGGCCCCGAGGAGCAGGGCAGCCATGGCCCCGATGATCACCGACCCCATCACGGCCGCACCGCCGTGGACGAAGAACCAGGGCATGAGCGGGAGCACGGCGCCGACGGCAAACGCCACGAACGACGCCGCGCCGGCCTTCCCCGCCGATCCGGCGGCGTCCGGGTCGATGCCAAGCTCCAGCCGAGCGTGGGTGTCGAGCGCCACGGTGTCGTTGGCGGACAGGATGCGGGCCACCGTTTCGGCGTCCACGGCGGGCACGCCGCGAGCCCGGTACATGGCGGCCAGCTCACGCCGCTCGGCCTCGGGCTCCTCCGCTAGCTCCTCCCGCTCCACCTGCAGCTCCCGCTGCAACAGCTCGTGCTGGGCCCGGATCGAGACCAGCTCGCCCGCCGCCATCGAGAACGCCCCGGCGAGGAGGCCGGCGACTCCGGCGAGGCGGACCGTCGAGGCGTTGGTCGAAGCCCCGGCCACCCCGAGGATCAGTGAGACGTTGGTGATCAAACCATCGCCGGCGCCCAGCACCGCGGCGCGCGGCGCGTTGTCCTTGACGTCCCGGTGCCTGGTGGTGCGAATCGGCCGGCGCTGGTCGATCCAACCGCGCACGCCACCGGGGGCGCGGGCCGCAGGACGGGAGGTCGTCACGCTTCCAGAGTAGGTGGCGCTGCCGGCGGGCGACGGCTGAGCACGCCGGGCCGGGTTGGAGGCAGGCCCGCTAGACGATGCCCGCTACCCGATTGCCCGCTACACGATGGACGTCTGGTGGCCGGCCCAGTACTGGTCCCGGAGGAGTCGCTTGTACAGCTTGCCCGTCGGCAACCGGGGCAGCTCGTCCACGAAGTCCACGCTCCGGGGACACTTGAAGTGGGCCAGGTTGACGCGGCAGAAGGCGATCAGCTCCTGGGCCAGTTCGGGGCCGGCCTGCGCCGGGTCGATCGGTTGGACGACGGCCTTGACCTCCTCGCCGAGGTCCTCGTTGGGTACCCCCAGGACCGCGACGTCGAGGACGGCCGGATGGGTGGAGAGGAGGTTCTCGGTCTCCTGGGGGTAGATGTTGACCCCACCAGAGATGATCATGTAGCTCTTGCGGTCGGTGAGGTGGAGAAAGCCGTCCGCGTCGACGTGGCCGACATCGCCGACCGTGCTGGTGCCGCCATCGGCGCTGCGCCCCTTCGCGGTTTTGGTCGAGTCCTCGAAGTACTCGAACGCGGTGGCCCCGCGGAACCATACGGTCCCGTCGACCCCGGTCGGGCACTCGTCCCCCTTCTCGTCGAGGATGAGGAGTTCGCCGAGCACGCAGCGGCCGACGGTGCCCGGGTGGGCCTGCCACTCGGCCGAGTCGCAGAAGGTAAAACCGTTGCCTTCGGTGGCGCCGTAGTACTCGGTGACGATGGGGCCCAACCAATCGATCATCGCCGCCTTGACCGGTACGGGGCAGGGGGCCGCGGCGTGGACGATCCGCTCCAGCGACGACAGGTCGTAGCAGGTCCGCACCGCTTCTGGCAGCCGGAGCAGGCGGCTAAACATGGTCGGGACCATCTGGCAGTGCGTCACCGCGTAACGTTCCACCAGGGCGAGCCACTGCTCGGGGTCGAAGTGCTCCATCACCACGACGGTGGCGCCCATTCGAAGGGATGCGGCCACGCTGGCTTGCGGCGCCGAGTGGTACAAGGGCGCCGGGCTGAGGTAGGTCATGCCCTCGCGGAACCCAAACAAGGAGCGCACGAACTGCATGACCGGCAGCGCATCGGACGGCGCTTGTGATGGAAGCGGGCGCAGGATGCCCTTCGGCTGACCAGTGGTGCCCGACGAATAGAGCATGGCCGCGCCCAACGTCTCGTCCGGTACCGGGTCGGACGGCCATAGCTCCACCGCAGCCGCGTAGGGCTCCCAGCGCTCGCAGGGGCCGTACAGGCCCACCATGAGAAGGCGTTCGAGCTGCGGACAGGCCCGGGCCGCCTCCTCGGCGACCTGGCGTTTCGCGGTCGAGCTCAAGAACATCCGGGAGCGCGAGTTCGTCACGATGTAGGCCACCTCGTCGGCGGCCAGGTAGGAGTTGACCAGCGTGTAGTACAACCCGATCCGCTCCGCGGCACCTTCGATCTCCAACATCCGCGGCTGGTTCTCCATAAACACCGAGATGTGGTCACCGCGCTGGAGACCCGCGTCGCGCATCAGGTGGGCGAGTTGGTTGCAGTGTCGCTCGTACTCGGCGTAGGTGACGGTCTCCCCGCTGGTCGCCATGATGATGGCGGCCTGGTCCGGATTGTCGACAGCGTGCCGGCCTGGATACACACCTACCCCCTCGTCCGCGGTGTCCACCCCGCAGGCTAGCGACGCCCGGCCCAGGGTTCGTAACATGCCGGGGATGCTCGCCGATGGTGCCGCCCCTGTGCAGGAGTTCCCGGTGCTCCGCAGCACGGCCGACCCATCGTCGGAGCTGTTCGCACGCAATCAGTCCACCCACCGCCAGCTGGCCGCCGATCTCCGGGACCGCCTGACTGCCATCGCCCTGGGTGGGCCCGAACCGGCCCGCCAGCGCCATGTGGCCCGAGGCAAGCTCCTGCCCCGCCAGCGGGTCCACCACCTGCTCGATCTGGGCTCGCCGTTCCTCGAGTTGTCCCCGCTGGCGGCCCTCGGGATGTACGACGACGAATGCCCGGCGGCCGGGATCATCACGGGAGTCGGCCGCGTCGCAGGCCGGCGCTGCGTGATCGTCGCCAACGACGCCACGGTCAAGGGCGGCACCTACTACCCGATCACGGTGAAGAAGCATCTCCGAGCCCAGGAGGTCGCGGCCCACAACCGGCTTCCCTGCATCTACCTGGTCGACTCGGGAGGGGCGTTCCTGCCGGCCCAGGACGAGGTGTTTCCTGACCGCGAGCATTTTGGCCGGAGCTTCTACAACCAGGCCAACATGTCCGCGGCGGGCATCCCCCAGATCGCGGCCGTGCTCGGGTCGTGCACAGCGGGCGGGGCCTACCTCCCGGCCATGAGCGACGAAGCCGTCATCGTCGCCAACCAAGGCACCATCTTCCTGGGGGGTCCGCCTCTCGTGAAGGCGGCCACCGGCGAGGTCGTCACCGCGGAAGAGCTCGGAGGAGGTGATCTGCACGCCCGGCGCTCGGGCGTCACCGATCATCTGGCCGCCGACGACCGCCAGGCCCTGGCCATGGTCCGGGCCATCGTCGCCACCCTCGGGCCGGCGCCCGGGCCACCCTGGCCGGTGATCCCGACCGACGAGCCGGCGGTGGACCCCCGAGAGCTGTATGGCGTGGTGTCGATCGACAGCCGCACCCCCTACGACGTGAGGGAGGTCATCGCCAGAGTCGTCGACGGGAGCCGCTTCCTCGAGTTCAAGGCGGAGTACGGGTCGACGTTGGTCACCGGCTTCGCCCACATCCACGGCCACCCCGTGGGCGTGGTCGCCAACAACGGGATCCTCTTCAGCGAGTCCGCCCTCAAGGGCGCCCACTTCATCGAGCTGTGCGACCAGCGTTCCATCCCTTTGGTGTTCCTGCAGAACATCAGCGGGTTCATGGTGGGACAGGAGTACGAGGCAGGCGGCATCGCCAAGCACGGGGCCAAGATGGTGACGGCGGTCGCCTGCGCGCGAGTGCCGAAACTGACGGTGATCATCGGTGGCAGCTTCGGCGCGGGCAACTACGCCATGTCTGGGCGGGCCTACTCGCCCCGGTTCATCTGGATGTGGCCGAACGCCCGCATCTCGGTCATGGGCGGCGAGCAGGCCGCCTCCGTACTGGCCACCGTGGCCGATAGAGACGGCGCCTGGGACGAAGCGGAGACGGAAGCGTTCAAGGCGCCGCTGCGCGACCAGTACGAGCGCCAAGGTCACCCGTACTACGCCACCGCCCGCATCTGGGACGATGGGGTGATCGACCCGGCCGACACCCGCCGGGTGCTCGGACTGGCCCTGTCCACCGCCGGCGACGCCCCCCTTCCTCCGGTCCGCTACGGCGTGTTCCGGATGTGAGCCCGAGGTCAAGATGAGCCGAGTGTCCAGATGAGCCCCCTGTTCGACAAGGTGTTGGTGGCCAACCGAGGTGAGATCGCGGTTCGGATCATCCGGACGCTTCGGACGTTGGGCATCCGTAGCGTGGCGGTCTACAGCGACGTGGACCGCCTGGCGCGCCACGTGGCCGAGGCGGACGAGGCCATCGGCATCGGCCCCGCACCTGCCTATCTCGATGTCGAGCGGATCGTGGACGCGGCCTTGTCCTGCCAGGCCGAAGCCGTCCACCCCGGATACGGCTTCCTGTCCGAGAACCCGATCTTCGCCCGCCGCTGCGCGGCATCACAGGTCGTCTTTATCGGGCCGCCCCCCGAGGCCATCGAGATGATGGGCGACAAGATCAATGCCAAGCGGGCCGTCGCCGCCGCCGGCGTACCTGTCGTGCCCGGCCGTGACGAGAGGGACCTCAGCGACGAGCAACTCGCCGCCGCCGCCGTCGAGATCGGCCTGCCCGTGCTGCTCAAACCGGCCGCCGGCGGAGGCGGCAAGGGCATGCGACAGGTCGCCGAAGTAGCCGACCTGCTGACCGCGATCGCGGCCGCCAGGCGGGAAGCGCTCGGGGCCTTCGGCGACGGCACCCTCCTCGTCGAACGTTTCGTGGCCCGTCCCCGGCACATCGAGGTACAGGTGTTCGCGGACGTCCACGGACAGGTCTGCAGCCTGGGCGAACGAGAATGCAGCCTGCAACGCCGGCACCAGAAGATCATCGAAGAGGCGCCGTCGATCCTCCTCGACGACACCACCCGGAGCGCCATCTCCGCGGCCGCGACGGCCGCGGCCAAGGCATGCGGGTATGTAGGCGCAGGCACGGTGGAGTTCATCATCTCCGCGGACCGGCCCGACGAGTTCTTCTTCATGGAGATGAACACCCGCCTCCAGGTCGAGCACCCCGTCACCGAAGCCGTGCTGGGACTCGACCTCGTCGAGTGGCAGCTGCGGGTGGCCGCCGGCGAGCGGATCCCGTGGAGCGGTTCTGGACCCTCCCCCCGAGGCCACGCCATTGAGGCCCGGGTGTACGCCGAGGACCCGCGCCGCGGCTTCCTGCCCGCGACCGGAACCGTTCTGCGGCTGTCGGAGCCGGCCGACCTCCCATTTGTGCGCGTCGATTCGGCCCTCTGCGAAGGAACGGTCGTCGGCACCGAGTACGACCCGATGCTCGCCAAGGTGGTGGCATGGGGCGAGGACCGACCAACCGCGCTGGCCCGCCTGCACCAAGCGCTGGCCCAGACCGAAGTGCTCGGCGTGACGACCAACGTCGGATTCCTCCGGCGGCTCCTCGAGCACCCGGACGTGATCGCCGGCCGGCTCGACACCGAAATGGTGGAGCGGATCGCGCCGGACCTGGTCGGGCCGCCTGCACCCGCCGACGTGGTGGCCGCGGCCGCCCTCCTGGCCGGCCTGCTCTCGACGCCGGCCGGCCCGATCGTGGACCCGTGGGACATCGCGGATGGTTGGCGCCTGACGGGACCGGCGGAGCAATCGACCCAGTGGCAGCTGTCCGGCCAGGTGATCGACGCCGCGGTTGGAGACGGCACGGTTCGAATCGGTGATGCCCCCGCGTCAGCAGCCCGGGCCCACCTGGCCGGTATCGACCTGGTGATCGAGACCGACCGGGCCTCGGCTCGCTACGGCTGGGCCGGCGGCGGCGACACCGTCTGGCTGGGCCGCCACGGAGACGCCTGGCAGCTCACCCGGCTGCGGGACACGATCGACCGGACCGGGCCGGCCGGCACTGGCGCCGGCCCGCTGACCAGCCCCATGCCCGGTACCGTGCTCGCGGTGCACGTCAAGCCCGGCCAACACGTCAGCGCCGGCCAACCGCTCGTGACAGTCGAAGCCATGAAGATGGAGCACGCCGTGGTCGCAACCGTCGACGGAACCGTCGGCGAGGTGCTGGTAACGGCGGGCGAATCGGTGCGGCTCGACCAGCCTCTCGTGGTGGTCGCCGAGAGCAGCGCGGCACCATGACGACCATGACCACCACCGCACCGAGCCGGCACTCCCGCTCGGGCCTGCCGGCCAAGGTGCAGATCTACGAGGTGGGGCCCCGCGACGGACTGCAGAATGAAGCGACCGTCGTGCCCGCCGCCACCAAGGCCGAGTTCATTGAGCGCTTGGTGGCCGCGGGCCTCCGCACCATCGAAGCCACCAGTTTCGTTTCACCGAAGTGGGTGCCCCAGCTCAGCGACGCCGAGGCCCTTTTTCCCATGCTCGATTGGTCCGACGGCGTCCGCTATCCGGTCCTGGTGCCCAACCTGGCCGGCCTCGAGCGGGCCCGGGCCGCCGGCGCCAGGGACATCGCCGTGTTCGCCGCCGCCACCGAGACCTTCGCCCGGCGCAATCTCAACCGGAGCCTCGACGAGTCGCTCGACATGTTCGCTCCTGTGGTCGCCGGCGCCCGCCAGGACGGCATCGGGGTGAGGGCCTACGTGTCGATGTGCTTCGGCGATCCCTGGGAGGGAGACGTCCCCGTCGACCAGGTGGTCGCCATCGCCCAACGTCTCGTGGCCATGGGCGCCCAGCAGCTCAGCCTCGGCGACACCATCGGGGTGGCCACACCCGGGCACGTCGCCGAGCTCGTCGATGCCCTCGCCCGCGCCGGCATCCCGCCGGCGGACGTCGCAGTCCATTTCCACGACACCTACGGCCAGGCGCTCGCCAACGCCCTCGCCGCTCTCGAGTCCGGCGTGACGACCGTAGACGCCTCTGCCGGTGGCCTCGGCGGATGCCCGTACGCCGAGAGCGCCACCGGCAACCTCGCCACTGAGGACCTCGTCTGGATGCTGCATGGCCTCGGTATCGAGACCGGTATCGACCTCGACGCTCTGGTAGCCACGAGCACGTGGATGGCCGAGCAGCTGGGCCGCCCCAGCCCGTCGCGGGTGGTGCAGGCGCGGCTGCCGAAGGGGGTCGCCCGATGAGCGCAGCCTTGACGGATGAGCAGGAGGAGTGGCGTACCACCGTCGAGCGGTTCGCCCACAAGGAGGTCGCCCCCGTCATCGGCGACCTGTACGAGCGGGGCGAATTCCCGTACCAGATCGTGGCCGCCATGGGGGCTCTGGGCCTCTTCGGCCTGCCATTCCCGGAGGAGTACGGCGGGATGGGCGGCGACTACTTTGCCTTGTGCCTGGCCCTCGAGGAACTGGCCCGGGTGGACTCGTCCGTGGCCATCACCCTCGAAGCCGGCGTGGGGCTGGGGGCCATGCCGATCTACCGATTCGGCACCGAGGCCCAGAAGCAGCAGTGGCTCCCCCGCCTATGCGCCGGCACCATGCTCGGGGCGTTCGGCCTGACCGAGCCCGGTGGGGGATCCGACGCCGGGGCCACCAGCACCACGGCCCGTCTAGAGGGGGGCGAGTGGGTCATCGACGGGACCAAGGCCTTCATCACCAACTCTGGCACCGACATCACCGGGCTGGTGACCGTGACCGCCGTGACCGGACGGGGTGAAAGTGGTCGCCCGGATATCTCCGCCATCATCGTCCCGTCGGGGACACCGGGGTTCACGGTGTCCAAGAAGTACTCGAAGGTGGGATGGCTGGCGTCGGACACCAGAGAGCTGTCTTTTGGCGATTGCCGGGTGCCCGAAGCGAACCTGCTGGGCGAGGTGGGGCGGGGCTACGCCCAGTTCCTCCGCATTCTCGACGAAGGGCGGATCGCCATCGCCGCCCTCTCGGTGGGGCTGGCCCAGGGTTGCATCGACGAGAGCCTGCGCTACGTCGACGAGCGGGAGGCGTTCGGCCACAAGATCAGCGAGTATCAGGTGCTCCAGTTCAAGCTGGCGGACATGGAGGCCCGGACCCACGTGGCGCGCCTCGCCTACTACCACGCCGCGGCCCTGCTGACGGAAGGCCGTCCCCTTCAAAAAAGAGGCCGCCATCGCCAAGCTGGTCAGCTCCGACGCGGCCATGGTCAACGCCAGGGAGGCGACCCAGATCTTCGGCGGCTACGGGTTTATGAACGAAACTCCCGTCGGACGCTTCTACCGCGACGCCAAGATCCTCGAGATCGGCGAGGGGACCTCCGAAGTGCAGCGGATTCTCATCGCCCGCGAACTGGGCCTCCCGGCTCGGGCGTAGGATGGCTAGCTGTCCGTCGCGGCACGCAGCCGGAAGGGTTGGGCCAGTTGGGCCAGGACCACGCGGCCGACCCCCGATGCCCGAGCGGACTGCTCGACCGGGACCGGCCGGCCGGCGATGCCGGTGGCGATCGGCGCTCGCCCCATCGGGAATGCGGCTCGACGGCCCAGCTGATCCCAGCCCACCAGGACGAACCCGAAGTTCACTGCACCGCGCCCGTCGATCGGGACGCTGGCGTGGTGGAGGCGGTGGTAGGCCGGGCTGACGAAGACGCGTCCGAGCGGCCCGAAGGTCCAACGGAGGTTGGCGTGCGGAAGGGTCACCAGGCAGCCGTAGCCGATCAGGGCGGCGCCGGGGAGAGTCCCGCTCGCCCCGAGCACCAGCGCCGGCAACAGCGCCGGAAGATACGAGGCGTGCACGAGGGGATGGGTGCGGAACGTGGTGAGGACGCTCATGTCCTCTTGGGAGTGGTGCAGGGCATGGAGTCGCCACAGTGCTGCGGACCGATGGTTGGCGACGTGAGCGAGCCAGTTCATGGCATCGGTCCCAACCAGGATGACGCCGACGAGGATGACCCGAGGTGCGAGTGGCAACCGTTCCAGGAGCAAGAAGCGGGCGTGCCGGTCCACTTCGATGGCGAAGCCAGTCTCGACGAAGGTCAGAATCGGTACCACGATGACGGCGAAGAGGGCGAGGTAACCGGCGTCGACGAGGTGAGCGCGCGCCAGCAGGGGCCGTTGGACTGCGGGCCATCGACGCTCGGCGAGCAGGATGGCGGCGACCATGATGATGAGCGCGGGGCCGATCATGTGACCCCGCGCCGCCAGGGCGTTGGAAAGGTCGCCCGCCTGATACAGCACCCGCAGCCCGATCCACCCGAGCCACGCCGCGACTCCGGCCAGGGTGAGGACTCCGAGCCACGCGCTCGTCCGAGTTGCTCCCCGGCCCATCCCGGCGTCGTACGAGGGCGGCGCCGACGGCGGCGTCGGCGACAATGACGCCGCGGGCGCCGGCGACAATGACGCCGCGGTCGCCGGCGGCAATGGCCCTCCGAGCGCCAGCGCCGGCGACTCCGTTCCTGACCTCCGGGCCCGTTGATTGATCAGCATTCGTTCGTCGGTGATCAGTAGGAGACGCCGCCACCGCTGGCGGGGGTGGTTGTCGTGGGCGATGGTGCCGTGGTCGATGGTGCCGTGGTAGCCGGCGCCTGGGTCGACGGTGTGGTGCTGGTTGGGGCCGCGGTCGATGGTGACGTGGTGATCGGCTTCGAGGAGGAGCCGCATGCGGACAAGCCCGCCGCAACTCCCAGGCCGAGAATCAACATCACCAAACTCCGACGTGCTGGTGCTCGACGAGTTGCCATGAGAAATCCTCTCCGATGATCCGAGGTCCAGAACGGTGCCTCGGGTATCTATACAGCTCCGGCCGGCGAATGGATCGGTTCCCCACCAAAATACTCACCGACCCGACACGGAAGCTCACCGCCGGTGGACCGACACCGCGTAGCGGCCGTTTGCGACGAACAGTTGGCGATCCCAGGTGGCCCAGCGCTCGGCGAGGGTCAAGCCGGCGGCCTGGCAGGCGCGGTCGTATTCATCGAGGCCGAAGGCCTCGTCCAGCTGGAACCCAGCGACCATCGTCCCGCCCAGGACCACGTGGGCCGCGCACGACCCGATGAGTGCCGTACGGGTCGCAACCGGGCAAAACAACGGCACGTTGCCGGCCAGCACCACCACGTCGAAGTGCCGGTCGAGGGTGAGGGTCGCCAGATCGGCCTCCACCCAGGCCAGCTGCGGAGCCTGGCGTCTGGCTTCGGCGATCATCGAGGCGTCGACATCGACCCCGACGACCTCGATGCCGTGACGCGCCAGTTCGATCGCCACCCGTCCGGTGCCGCATCCGGCGTCAAGCGCCGACGCCGGCCCGAACGATCGGACCAGCGCCGCCTCGCCGTGGACGTCCATCCCTCGTTGGGCCAGGGCGTCGAATCGGGCCTGGTACTGCTGGCCGTCGAAGGTGGGCACGTCGATCATTCAACACGGCCCGAACCGGCTGCGTAAGGTGGCGTCCCATGCCGTCCGGTGTCTTCGCGCCCGCCTCGCTCGGACCCATCACCTTGCGCAACCGCATCATCAAGGCCGCCACCTTCGAAGGGGCGTCGCCGAAAGGCCAGGTCACCGACGCCCTGGTCGACTATCACGTCCGGGTGGCGGCCGGCGGGGTGGGGATGTCGACCGTCGCCTACCTGGCTGTGGCCCCCGAAGGCCGGACGGGCCGGGGATGCATCGTGCTCGGCCAGGACACCCTCGAGGGCCTGCAGCGGCTCACCGACGCCATCCACGCCGAAGGCGCCGCCGCAGCCGCCCAGATCGGGCACGCCGGGCCGGTGGCCAACCCGAAGTCCAATCGGTTGCCGGCGCTGGCGCCGTCCCGCCATCTGAGCCCCATGGGCACCATCGCCCAGGCGGTTACTGAGGCCGACATCGCCCGGATCACGGCTGATTACGAAAAAGGGGCGGCGGTCGCGGTTGCCGCCGGGTTCGACGCCCTCGAGATCCATCTGGGTCACAACTATCTGCTCAGCGCCTTCCTGAGCCCGAAGCTCAACAAGCGCAAGGACGGCTGGGGGGGCAGCCTGGACAACCGGGCCCGCTTCGCCCGCCAGGTGGTGCAGGCGGTGCGCCGCGCCGCCGGCGACAAGGTGGCCGTCACCGCCAAGCTCAACATGACCGACGGGGTGCCCGGCGGGCTGTGGCTCGATGAGAGCGTCGAGGTCGCCCGGATGCTGGAAGCCGATGGCTGCCTCGACGCCCTGGAGCTTACCGGGGGCAGTTCGCTCTCCAACCCCATGTACCTCTTCCGCGGCGAGGCACCGCTCGAGGAGTTCGGAGCGACGTTGCCGGCCCCGTTCCAGCTCGGATTCAAGCTCCTCGGCAAGCGGTTCATGCCGTCGTACCCGTTCGAGGAGGCGTTTTTCCTTCCCTATGCCCGCCAGTTCCGCGACGCGCTGGAGATGCCCCTGATCCTGCTCGGCGGGATCAACCGGCTGGAAACGATCGAGCACGCGGTTGCTCTCGGCTTCCCGTTCGTGGCCATGGCCCGGGCCCTCCTCCGCCAACCGGACCTGGTCAACAAGATGCAAAAAGGAGAGGCCACCGAAGGCCTTTGTGTCCACTGCAACAAATGCATGCCGACGATTTACAGCGGGACCCGCTGCGTGCTGGTGCCGCCCTCGGCGTAAAGAAGCCCCCAAGGCTACACCCTCGCGGCGGCGTCGCGGATCCGGTCGATCATGGCGACGATGGGCCCTACGAAGGTGTTGCCCGGTGGCGCGTCGGGGGCGTTGGGGTGCGGGTGATTGGGCGCGGCCGCCTTCGCCGCTGTGTAGTTCTCGCCAAGCGAGACCAAGGTCTCGCTCGACAGCTTGGCCAGCAGCGGGAACACTTCGACCTCCTCCTGGGTGGCGTGTTGCTGCACGGCGGTGCGCAGTGTCAGCAACTCGACCATGAACTCGCTGGAGGTAGGATCCAGCTTCTCCATGCCGGCCAAACGCTGTTCGGCTGCGGCCTGCTCGTGTATGCAGCTGTCGGCGAGCGCCGCCCCATCGGGGTGCTGGCGGATCACCGGATACACGACCACCTCCTCGGCCACCTCGTGACGGACCAACTCATCCGTGAGCTTCCAGAAGAGGCCCGCTCGTTGCTCCACGCCGGCGGCGCTGAGCTCCGAAAAACGCTTCGTCACCACTTCATGGTCTTGCCGAAGCAGCGTCAGGATGTCATCGGGCGGAAGGGTGCTCATGCCATGATCCTTTCCCCCAGCGGCGGCCGCAAACAGCTTCTCGGTGCTCAGGTGATGCGAACGTGCAGTCGGACGTTCGTACCCCAGTCACCCGAACGCAGCTCCACCAGGTCGCACACCTGGTTGACCATCCACAAACCCCAGCCCTGCTGGGCCAAGGGATACGGCCCAAATCTGCCGACGAGAGGTTCGGCGATGTGGCCGTCATCGCATAGGTCGCAGATGACCTCCCTCGCGCTGGGCTCGTGCCAGAGCCGGATGGTACCTGGCGGTCCGGCGTGTACCAGAGAGTTCGTCGCCACCTCGTTGACGGCGAGCAGTAGGTCCTGGAGGCGGACCCCAGTCAGACCTACCTCACCGGCTCTCTCCTCCACGAACTGCCGCAACTGGGCGAGGTCGTGATCGAACGTCATCCCTTCGGCGTGTCGAGGTACTGGGGGCAGGCGGGTGCGGAACAGCGTGGAGGCCAAACCGGGATCGAAGGTGGCACTCGCCCGCCGCTCGCCGTGGTCCACCAGGTAAGAGTGGAGGCGCTCGCAGTCCGCGATTACTGCCGGGGAGAGCGCGCTGGTGTCATAGGGACAGAGGATGGAGATGGCAGTTCCCTCCATCGCGGTGTCCAGCAGGCTCTCGTGCAGCATCACCTCGCGTAGCTCCGCTTCGGATCGTCCCGGCCAGGTCGGCTCACCCACAAATCGGGTCGGGCGCCCGCTCTGGGCATACACGAAGCGCCGGACCGCCGGAATGATGCGCGCCGGGTTGCGACCCAGGTCTGCCATGTCGAGGAAGGTGACTCGTCTCGTCGAGTCCAGGATCTCTCGTAGCAACTCTTCTTTGGGATGGGGCACCGCCACGAGGACGGGCTCGCGACCGGCCCTCCCACCTCGTACGAACGAAGAGATGGCCCCGACATAGTCGTCAACCGAACCGTAGAGGAGAGCATCGTGACCGAGGCCGATGCCGCGCAATTCGCCGTTGGTCGTCATTCACTTCGCTATCTCTGGGTGTCTGCCTCTGGTGTCTACCTGGGAAGGTACCCGCAATTCGGCCGTGTTGACGCGACGTGGTGACAACGGGCCGCGATTAAGACGGGGGTCGTGGGTGAAGGGCCGAATGCTCGAACTAGCCGGCCCCGGTTTTCCGCGGTTTCCTCGCCGTTTACGGACCCCGGAAGGATGGGTAAAACCAGTGGGCGGGAGAACCCTCGTACTGGGAGTTGATCAATGAAGCAGTCCGCGTTGTTGCGGGACTGGGAATGGCTCCAGGACCAAGTGATTCCACCCTTGGTGGAGAGTCGCGACCGTCAATCGAAGCAGGTGTGGTCGATCGGGAGCATGGAAGACGCCATCGCCGTCACCGTCGCCTTCGCGGATTCGGTTGGGGTCCGCCAACGCGATGGGCTCCGGGCCTACGTGAGCGGTTGCCGGCCTCCCACCGCCCCGATCAGTTTCGCCTCTGCTGATCTCGGGTCTGTTCCCCCGGCCAGTCGCGCCGCCTGGTTCCGGCCGGAGCAGCGCCGATGGGTGCCTCAGCCGGCTATTGCCGATCAGGTGATCATGGGCGAGCCCGACGGACTGGTGGATCTGGTGACGCTACGAACCGTCGGAGACCTCGACGCCGGCCCAGACGCTCCGGCCCACAGCCGGTTGAAGCGGGGTGGCTACTTGTTGGTGGTGGAGCCATCCGCAGCCGTTCCAACTGACCTGCGCCCCGTCGACGACGAGGGCCGGCTGTTCCAGAGGGTGACCGCACCTGGAGACAATGGAGGCGCCGCAGTGGTGACCCCTATCGATCCCACTGACACCCTCGCCCGGCACCAGTGGCATCAGGAATTGGTCAATCAGCACATCAATCTGGCCCGATCGCTGGCCCGCCGGTTTCTGCACCGGGGTGAGCCCGCCGACGACCTCGAGCAAGTCGCCTTCCTCGCGCTCATCAAGGCCGCCCGGCGCTTCGATCCCGGCTATCAGAACGCCTTCTCGACGTACGCGACCGTGAGCATCCTGGGCGAACTGAAACGACATTTCCGGGACAAGACGTGGATGCTCAGAGTGCCGCGGTCCACGCAAGAGTTATACCTGTCGATCAAGGACGCCCGCGAGGAGCTCGGCCATCAGCTGGGCAGGTCTCCGACCCTGGAGGACATCGCGGTGTACCTAGGCGTCGGCGTGGACCAGGTCATCGAAGCCACGGAGGCCGGCGGAACCTACTGGCCGGCGTCCCTCGACGTGTACGGGCCGGATGGCGAGCGAACCGTCGACGTCCCGGTCGCAGATGCCTCACTCGACGGGGCCATCGATCGCCAACAGCTGCGAGCTCTACTGCCCCGCCTCAACGACCGCGAACGTTTGATTCTCAAGCGGATCTACTTCGATGGCGAGACCCAGCAGCGGGTCGCGGAGGAGATCGGCGCCAGCCAGATGCAAGTGTCTCGGCTGCTGGCCCGGACCCTCGGGAAGCTGCGACGCTGGTGCAACGAAGATGGGCACGAGCGGGGCGACCGGCGCGTGGAGCCTCACCAGCGTGAGAGCCTCCTGGTGTAAATCGCTGTACTCAGTCGCAGAACGGGGCCACTGCGTCCAGCAGCGAACTGGCCAGTTCGGCCCGGCAGACCAGGAGGTCCGGGAGATAGGGACGAGGCTGGTTGTACACCAGCGCCGAGCCGTCTAGCCGCGACGCGTGCAGTCCTGCGGCCAGGGCCACTCCCACGGGCGCAGCCGAGTCCCACTCCCACTGACCACCGGCGTGCAGGTAGGCGTCGGCCTCGCCCCGGACCACGGCCATCGTCTTGGCGCCGGCCGAGCCCATCGGCACCACATCTGCGAAAACGCGCCCCGCCACCGCATCTGTGAACGCCGGCGGCCGGCTGTCGCTGACCACCAAGCGAAGTCGGCGGGACTCGCCGAACACGCCTGGCGGCGCCGTCAGGCGGACCGGCCCATCAGTCGAAAACACCTCTTCGATCGCCGGCAGAGATACGGCCGCGGCGGTGATTTCGGCACCGGTCTCCCACAGAGCGACATGCACGGCCCAGTCATCCCGCCCTGGCATCGAGTACTCGCGCGTCCCGTCCAGGGGGTCGATGATCCACACTCGATGCGCCTCGAGGCGGGCCGGATCGTCAGTGGACTCTTCCGACAACACCGCATCGCCTGGTCGGTGTTCGGCCAACCGCGACAGCAGCAGCGTGTTGGCCTGCTCATCACCGCGCCGGCCCAAGTCCTTCGGCGCGTCTCCGGCGTCTGCCGCCCGGATCTCGAGCAGCAGCTCGCCTGCCTCTTTTGCCAAAGCTGCAGCCAGCCGGGCGTCGGTGATCACCCGTCAATCCGGGAGAGCACCCAGTCGGCCATGGCGGAGGGGCCGCCATGCCCCGGCCGTAGCACCAGGTCCGGGTTCTCTGGCGCCTCGTAGGGGTCGTCGACACCGGTAAACCCGGTGATCTCGCCGGCTCGGGCCTTGGCGTACATGCCCTTAGGGTCGCGAGCCTCGCAGACCTCGAGGGGCGTATCGACGAACACCTCCACGAAACGCAGTCCCGCCGAGTCGTGTAGGGCGCGAACCCGATCGCGATCGGCTCGGTAAGGACTGACGAGCGACACCACCGCCACTATCCCGGCATCGGCGAACAGCCGCGCCACCTCCCCGACCCGTCGCACATTCTCGGCCCGGTCGGCGGCGCTGAACCCGAGGTCGGCGTTGAGGCCGTGCCGCAAGTTGTCCCCGTCGAGCAAGTAGGCAGGCCGTCCGGCGGCGACCAGCTTCTGCTCTACTTCGGCCGCCACAGTCGACTTGCCCGAGCCCGACAGGCCGGTGAGCCATACGGTGAGGCCGCGGCCGGCGCGCTGATCCCGACCAACGGAATTGGCGTGCCAGACGACGTTGGTCGCGTTGGCTTGCTCGGCACTCACGATCATGCCGGCCGCGACAGTGTTGTTGGTGACCGGGTCGACGAGGATCAGTCCGCCGGTGGCCCGGTTGCGTCGATAGGGGTCGAACATCAACGGCGCCTGGGTGCGCAGCCGGACCCGTCCCATCTCGTTGAGCGACAACGACGTCGCCGTTTCGTCCCGGTGCAGGGTGTTGACATCCAAGCGGTAGTCGAGGTACTCGACCTTGGCCATCACCGATCGGGTCGTGTGCTGGACCTTGTACCTGGCTCCGGCCACCAACGACGCTTGGTCTGCGAACCAACACACCATGACATCGATGTCCTGGCCGACGAAGGGCCGGTTGTGCGGACGGCAGATCATGTCCCCGCGGCCGATGTCGAGATCGTCGGCGAGGCACAGGGTGACGGCCTGGGGAGGAAAGGCCTCGTCCAGCTCCTCCCCTCCGGGGGCTCGCACCTCAGCGATGCGGGAGGTGAATCCGGACGGCAGGGCCACCACTTCGTCGCCGGGCTTGAAGATGCCACCCGCTACCGTTCCCGCGTAGCCACGGTAGTCGTGCAGGTCGTGGTCGGTCCCGCGCTGAGGACGGATCACGTACTGCACTGGGAAGCGGGCGTCGATGAGGTTGCGGTCCGAAGCGATGTGGACCTGCTCGAGGTGATGGAGCAACGGGGTTCCCTCGTACCACCCCATGTTGGAACTGTTGCCCACGATGTTGTCGCCGAGGAGGGCAGAGACCGGCACGAAGGTCACGTCGTGCACGTCCAGCTTCATGGCGAAGTTGCGGAACTCGTCGCGGATCTCCCCGAACCGCTCTTCTGACCAGTCGACCAAGTCCATCTTGTTGATACAGACGACGAAGTGAGGGATCCCGAGCAGGCTGGCGATGAAGGCGTGCCGGCGGGACTGCTCGAGCACGCCTTTGCGGGCATCGACGAGGATCAGGGCCAGGTCGGCGGTCGACGCCCCGGTCACCATGTTGCGGGTGTACTGCACGTGGCCCGGCGTGTCGGCGATAATGAACTTCCGGTGGGGCGTGGCGAAGTACCGGTAAGCGACGTCGATGGTGATGCCCTGCTCCCGTTCGGCCCGCAGCCCGTCGGTGAGCAGTGCCAGGTTGGTGTACTCGTCGCCGCGCTCACGGCTGGTGCGCTCCACGGCGTCGAGCTGGTCGGAGAAGATGGACTTCGAGTCGTAGAGCAGGCGGCCGATCAGCGTCGACTTACCGTCGTCGACGCTGCCCGCGGTCGCCAACCGCAGCAGTTCAGTCACAGGCTGCACCAGGCATCAGAAGTAACCCTCCTTCTTGCGGTCTTCCATCCCCGCCTCAGAAATACGATCGTCGGCGCGGGTTGCCCCCCGCTCGGTCAGCCGGGAGGCCGCCACCTCCAGCACTACTGCCTCCGCGGTGTACGCCGTCGACTCGACGCAACCGGTGCACGTGGCGTCGCCGACAGTCCGGAAACGCACGGTGGCCTCAAAGGGCTCCTCGTCGTCCATCAACGTCACGTAGGGGGACACCGCCAATAGCATTCCATCACGCTCGAACACCGTCCGCCGGTGAGCGTAATACAGCGCGGGCAGCTCGACTTCCTCGTCGAGGATGTACTGCCAGATGTCCAGCTCGGTCCAGTTGGAGAGCGGGAACACGCGGATGTGCTCCCCCTTGCGATGGGCGCCGTTGTACAGGTTCCACAGTTCAGGCCGCTGGTTGCGTGGGTCCCACTGGCCGAACTCGTCGCGAAAGCTGAATACGCGCTCCTTGGCCCGGGCCTTCTCCTCGTCCCGGCGGGCCCCGCCGAACACGGCGTCGAAGGCATTCTCCTGGACAGCCCGTAGCAGGGTGACGGTCTGGAGCCGGTTGCGACTAGCCTTCGGTCCGGTCTCCTCGACCACCCTGCCGGCATCGATGTCGTCCTGGACTCGGCCCACGACCAGGCGAAGGCCCATGCGCGCCACGGTGTCATCGCGGAACTCGACCACGTCGTCGAGGTTGTGACCCGTGTCGACGTGCATAACCGGAAACGGCAACGGCGCCGGCCAAAATGCCTTGGCCGCCACGTGCAGCATGACCACCGAGTCCTTGCCACCGGAGAAGAGGAGGACCGGTCGCTCGAAGCCGGCCGCCACCTCCCGGAAGATGTGGACCGCTTCGGCCTCTAACGCGCGGAGGTGTGAGAGCTCGTATGTCGTGGTCATTCGGGGGATGTCTCCTGTCCAGCGCCCGCGTCGCCCTAGGGCCCTTCTGGCGCAGCCCCTCCAGTATCCCAGAGGATTGCCGATAAGCCCACCTGGAAGCCGTCAGGGCCTCCGAAACCGGAAATTGCTACACGTTGCGACGGTAGCGGCCCCCCACCTCGAACAGGGCGTCGGTGATGTCGCCGAGGCTGCAAACCGGCACTGCGTCCATGAGCACGGCGAACACATTCTCGCCGGCCAGGGCCGCCTGCTGGAGGCGCGCCAGTGCGGCAGGACGCTTGTCGGCATGCGCGGCGTGGAAGTCTGCCAGCCGGCGCAGCTGGCTGTGCTTCTCCTCCTCGGTGGAGCGGGCCAGCTCCAGGTGGTCAGGGACGGCGTCGCCGGCGGGGTTGCGGAAGGTGTTGACCCCGATGAGGGGAAGGGTGCCGTCGTGCTTCTTCGACTCGTAGAGCATCGATTCGTCCTGGATCCGACCCCGCTGGTAGCCGGTCTCCATGGCGCCGAGCACGCCGCCCCGTTCGCTGATCCGCTCCATCTCGACGAGCACCGCCTCCTCCACGAGGTCGGTCAGCTGCTCCACGACGAAGCTCCCTTGGAGGGGGTTCTCGTTGCGGGTCAGCCCCCACTCTTGATTGATGATCATCTGAATCGCCAGGGCTCGGCGGACCGACTCGGTGGTGGGCGTGGTGACGGCTTCGTCATAGGCGTTGGTGTGGAGGCTGTTGGCGTTGTCATAGATGGCGCACAAGGCCTGCAGGGTGGTACGGATGTCGTTGAACGCCATCTCCTGGGCGTGCAGCGAGCGGCCCGACGTCTGGACGTGGTACTTGAGCTTCTGCGACCGAGCGTTGGCCCCGTAGCGGTCCCGCATGCCGATGGCCCAGATCCGCCGGGCGACCCGGCCGATCACGGTGTACTCAGGATCCATGCCGTTCGAGAAGAAGAAGGAGAAGTTCGGCGCGAAGTCGTCGACCGACATCCCCCGCGCCAGGTAGGCCTCCACGTAGGTGAAGCCGTTGGCCAGGGTGAAGGCCAGCTGGCTGATGGGGTTGGCGCCGGCCTCGGCGATGTGATACCCGGAGATCGACACGGAGTAGAAGTTGCGGACGTCGTGGCCGATAAACCACTCCTGCATGTCGGCCATGACCCGCAGCGAGAACTCGGTCGAGAAGATGCAGGTGTTCTGACCCTGGTCCTCCTTGAGGATGTCCGCTTGGACCGTCCCCCGCACTTGTCGGAGGGTCCGGGCCCGGACTTCGGCGGCTTCGGAGTCCGACGGCGCCCGGCCGGCGTCGGCCTCGAAACGGGCCAGCTGGTCGTCGATGGCGGCATTGAGGAACATGGCCAGGATGGTCGGAGCCGGTCCATTGATCGTCATGGAGACCGAAGTAGCCGGATCGCACAGGTTGAACCCGCGGTAGAGCTCTTTGATGTCGTCGAGGGTGGCGATCGACACGCCGGAGTTGCCGACCTTCCCGTAGATGTCGGGACGGAGGTCCGGATCGAAGCCGTAGAGGGTGACCGAATCGAAGGCGGTGGATAGGCGGGTGGCCGGCTGGTCGGCGGCCAGGAGGTGGAAACGCCTATTGGAGCGGAAGGCGTCTCCCTCGCCGGCGAACATCCGGGCCGGGTCCTCCCCCTCGCGCTTGAAGGAGAACACACCAGCGGTGTAGGGGAACTCCCCCGGCAGGTTCTCGGATCGCAACCAACGCAGCAGCTCGCCTTCGTCGGTGAAGCGCGGCAGGGCGACCCGGGGCACCGGTGTCCCCGAGAGCGACGTCCGGGCGTGTTTCGCCGCGCTATAGAGCTCCACCTTCGCCGGCCAGGACTCCAGCTGGTCCCGGCTGGCGGTGGACAGGGCGGGGTCGGCGCTGGCCTTCGCAGCCAGGTCTTCGACCTCGGCGCCGGCCGACGTCCGGCCCTCCTTGGCCAGCAGGTCCGCCACTTCTCGCAGTTGTTGGCACCGGCGGGCCGCACCCGCCTCCGTCTCGGTGGCCAGGTGATAGGTGCGGATGGACTCGGCGATGTCGGCCAGGTAGCGACTCCGCCCCGGCGGCACGACGGCCTGACCGCGGGTCGATGTCCGGACCGAGACCGCGGGCAACACGCCGGGGCTGGCATCGAGGCCGCTCGCGGCTAGGGCGTGGCGCAGGTGCTGGTAGAGGGCGGTCACGCCGTCGTCGTTGAAGCGGGAGGCAACGGTCCCGAACACCGGGAGCTCGTCCAGGGCCAGGCCTGGATGCTCGCCTCCCCTGGCGAGCTGCCGGCGCACGTCTCGTAGGGCGTCCTCTCCCCCGCGGCGCTCGAACTTGTTGATCGCCACCGCTCCCGCGAAGTCCAGCATGTCGATCTTCTCGAGCTGCGATGCGGCGCCGAACTCCGGGGTCATGACGTACAGCGAGAGGTCGACGTGCGGAACCACCGCCGCGTCCCCCTGCCCGATCCCCGGCGTCTCCACGATCACCAGGTCGAAGCCGGCGGCCCGGCAGGCGGCGATGGCGTCGTCGAGGCAGGCAGGCAGCTCGCTCCCGGCGCCTCTCGTCGCAAAGGAACGGAAGTACACCCGGCCACCCCCGCCGGCGCCGCCGTTGGCGTCGACGTCGATGGCGTTCATCCGGATACGGTCGCCGAGAAGGGCGCCGCCGCCCTTCCGGCGGGTCGGGTCGATGGCGAGGATCGCCAGTCGCAGCTTGTCCTCCTGATCGATCCGGAAGCGGCGCACCAGCTCATCGGTGAGCGACGACTTGCCGGAGCCACCAGTCCCGGTGATGCCCAGCACGGGCGCCCGGTGGGCTGCCGCCGCCGTGTCGATCAGCTGGCGGGCTCGCAGGTCCAGCGCGCCGGTCTCAGCGGCGGTGATCACCCGGGCCAGCGCCCGCTGATCTCCCGTAAGCAACGCCTCGAGGTCGCCCGTCTCGGGCGGCGCCAGGGGGTGGTCGCACTCGGCGATCATGGTGTTGACCATGGCCGCCAGGCCCATGGCCTGGCCGTCCTGAGGCGAGAAGATCCGGGCCACCCCGTACTCCTGCAGCTGGGCGATCTCGGCGGCCACGATGGTCCCTCCACCACCGCCGTACACCCGGATGTCGCCCCGGCCCCCGGCTCGCAACCGGTCCACCAGATACGAGAAGTACTCCATGTGGCCGCCCTGGTAGGAGCTGACCGCAACCCCTTGCACGTCCTCTTGGATGGCGGCGGTGACCACCTCGTCCACGGATCGGTTGTGCCCGAGGTGGACGACCTCGGCCCCTTGCGACTGCAGCAGCCGGCGCATGATGTTGATGGCCGCGTCGTGTCCGTCGAACAGGCTGGCCGCGGTCACGAGCCGCACCGGATGGGTGGGCCGGTGCAGGACAGGCGGATTCTCGGTATCCGACATCGTCCCAGATACTACACCAACACTAGGACGTCCAACTAAATTCTCGGCACCCGCTTCGGGCGGCAGCGGGTCTTCTACCTTGGGAGGGGTGACCATCCTCGTCGACGCCGCCGGCGTGTCGGTACGGCGCTCTGACCGGGTTCTCTTCGAGGAGTTGTCGATCACCGTCACCGACCGGGACCGCCTGGGCGTCGTCGGCATCAACGGCACAGGCAAGTCGACCCTGCTCCGGGTCCTGGCCGGCGTCCAGGCAGCCGAGAGCGGGCAGGTACGCCGCGGCCGAGGTGTCCGTGTCGGCCTCCTGGACCAGGAGGCGCCCCTCCCGGAGGGCACCGTCCATCAGGCCGTAGGCGGGGGCTGGGAGATCGAGGCGATCCTCGACCGACTCGGCATGACCGCGGTAATCGATCATGACATCTCGAAGCTCTCCGGCGGTCAGGCCAAGCGGGTGGCGCTCGCCAGCGTCCTGGGGCACCCCGCCGAGCTGCTGATCCTCGATGAGCCCACCAACCATCTCGACCTGCCCGCCATCGCCTGGCTGGAAGCGTGGCTGTCCCGTTTCGCGGGCGGCGTGGTGGTGGTCAGTCACGACCGTCATCTTCTCGACCGGGTCACGACCCGCATGGTCGAGCTGGACCGGGGTCGCGCCTACATCCACGACGGTGGCTACGCCGGCTACCTGGCGGCGGAGGCCGAGCGGGCGGACCGGGCCGCGGAGGCCGAGACCACCCGTCGCAACCTGGCCCGCCGGGAACTGGCGTGGCTGCGGCGGGGCGCCCCCGCCCGCACCCGCAAGCCCCAGGCCCGGATCGACTCCGCCCGCCGGCTGCTCAACGCCGGGCCCGAGGCAGCCGCCCGGACCGCCCCGCTCGACGTCGGCTTTGATACCCCCCGGCTCGGCACCAAGGTGATCGAAGCTCACGCGGTGTCGTTTGGCTATCACGCGGGAGGCGAGCTGGTCCTTGTCGACGTGTCGTTGAGCCTCGCCCCCCGGGAACGGCTCGGCGTGGTCGGCCTCAACGGGTCGGGAAAGTCCACGCTGCTCGAGATCCTGGCCGGTCGACGATCCCCGAGCGCCGGGCGGGTCGAGCAGGGGCCGACGGTGCGGGTCGGCTACTTCACCCAGCATGGGCCCGAACTCGATCTGGCCAGCCGGGTGCGGAATCTGGTGGCGGGCCCTTCGAGGGCGCCCGGCGATCCTGTCGACCAGCGGCTAATGGAGCGCTTCTGGTTTACCGGGGAGCTGCCGTGGGCCACGGTAGGAACTCTGTCGGGTGGTGAGCGCCGCCGCCTGCAGCTGCTGATGGTGCTCGCCGGGCGCCCGAATGTGCTGTTGCTCGACGAGCCCACCAACGACCTGGATCTCGACACGCTGCGGGCCCTGGAGGACTTCTTGGAGGAATGGCCGGGCGCCCTGGTGACAGTCAGCCATGACCGGACGTTCCTCGACCGGGTCACCGACCGGATCGTCGTGTGCCGTGACCGGCACGTCGGCGAGGTGTCCGGTGGTCTGGGGGCGTGGATCGCCGAGAGCACCGCGGGGGAGGGTCGCCGTTCGCCCCGGCCCGCGAGCCCGGCACCCGGTGGCTGGCCCGAAGGGCGGGCGGCGGGCGCCCCGGCCCGGAGCGACCGGCCGCGGTCGTTGACCACCATCGGTTTCGAGCTGCGCCAACTCGACAAGGAGCTGAGCCGCCTGACCCGCGACCGGGATCGCCTGGGGGAGGCCTTCGAGGCCAGCGCTGACCACCGAGATCTGGCCCGGATCGGGGCCGAATTGGCCGCCGCCCAAGCACAGCTCGACGACGCCGAGGAACGGTGGCTCACTCTGGCCACCGAAGCCGAAGCCTCGCGATGATCGCCCGGGATCCATCGCTAGGCTCTGACCATGGTTGAGCTTCGACTGCGCTATCACCAGCAGTTGGAGGCCATCGAGTCAAAGGTCATGCAGCTCTTCGCCTTGGTCGCCGAGGGCGTCGCCGGGGCGACAGACGCCTTGCTCGGTGGCGACAGCAGTGTGGTGGAGGTGCTGGCCGCCCGGGAACTGGTCATCGACGCCCTCTACCTGGACGTTGAGGCCCTGGTCAACCAGCTGCTCGCTCTGCAGGGGCCGGTCGCAACGGACTTGCGATTCCTGCTCTCGGTGCTGCGGATCGTGCCCGAGCTCGAGCGGTCCCACGACCTCGTCATGCACATCGCCCATGGGGCCAACCCGAGTCGAAGCCAGGAGCTCTCGCCGCGCACCAGAGGGCTCATCGAGCGGATGGGGAGTCTCGGGTCCGACATGTGGCGCCAAGCCGCCGACTCCTGGGACCAGCGCGACCGCGCCATCGCGGCTGCCGTATGCGAACGCGACGACGAGATGGACGCTCTGCACGCCAGCCTGATCGCCGAGCTCGGCTCTGGAGGGCTGACGCTGTCGACGGCGATGGACATGACGTTGGTGGCCCGCTTCTACGAGCGCCTCGGTGACCACGCCGTCAACATTGCCCGCCGGGTCATGTTCCTGGCCGCGTCCGAGATCCCGGGAATCGCGACGCAATCGAGCAGCTGACGCCGCAGCACCCCCGTAGCTACAACCGGCCCGTTGCTACCATCGGCCCGAATGGCGGATCCGACGGCGCTACCGGTTGGCCTTGACGAGGGATCCGGCCGGGTCCTGGTGCTGATCCCCGGCTATGGCACCCGGCCGGACACCTACCAGCCCCTGGTCAGGCTGCTGGCGCAACGCTGTCGGGTCGTCCTCGTCGACATCTACGCGATCCGTGGCCCCTGGCGCTACGCCGACGTACTGCGGTCCTTCGTGACCACGCTGGACCGCCTGGGCTTGGATCGCGCCAGCTTTCTGGGCCACTCGTTCGGCGGTGGCATAGAGCTCGGCTGCGCCGTGCGCCAGCCCGAGCGGGTCGTCGAGCTGGTCTTTGCCGATACCCTCGCGGTCTCACGCGAGTGGGTCTTGGCACGCGAGGCCCTGAGCCATCCCTGGCGGCTGCTCGGCATGGCCACGCCGAGGGCGGCCATCGACTTCATGCGATCGTGGGTCGAGCATCCCAGGCAGCTAGTCGACGCGGCCTGGTGGGGGTTCACCAGCGGACGTTCCGAGGACATCCAGCGCATTGCCAAAGCGGGTATTCCGGCCCACGTGCTGTGGGCCAACCGGGACTCCTTGCTCAATCGGCAGGATGGCCAGGAGTTCGCCCGCGAGCTGCACGCCTCTTTCACAGTGGTCGACGCCCCCGGCTACATCGACCACGACTGGATGTACCGCCACCCCCAGCTGTTCGTCGAGCACCTGGACCGGCTCGGGCTGCGAGTCCTCACACCCGGCTGAAGGGCAGCCGAGCCCGTCCTCTCAGGCTCCGCCCCCACCCTCGTGTACCGATTCGGTCCACGCCGCCCCGTCCCAGTAGCGGTAGCCCCCGCCGGCGGGATCGGGGTACCAGCCGGGCGCGGCACGGGGCGGATCGAGCGCCGCCGGCGGGCGACCGTCGGACGAGTCGAAGAAGGACATGGTGTTCAAAGGCGGGGCCACCGGGTCCACTGGTGGCGGCGCCATGGCCGGCGCCGCGGCCGCAGCCTGCCGGGCCGCGGCCTCCGCGGACTCCTTGTCCCACGGCAGTTGCAGCCCGCAGAGGGTGCACACGCTGTAGTAGCGGTGGCGAACAGGGAACAAAGGGATGAAGAACAAGGTGAACTTCCGGGTCACCTTGACCACTCGGTGCGCCGCCACATGGCCCTGGCGGCAGGCCAGGGTCAACACCGCCAGAGTCTTCACATACGAACGCAACCCAAAGATGATGAGCATGACGAAATCGTAGATTGCCGCGACCTGGCGAGTCGGGTTCAGTCGCAGGAGAACACAGCGAGGGGTGGGACCGGCCCGCAGCCGAAGGCTGCCCCGCATTTCATGAACGGGGCAGCCTTCCGGCGTGCCGGCCCCACCCCTCACTCCCGCCTGCCGGGCAGTCCACTTCTGACCCGCGTCGCCACTTCTGACGCGTTGACTACATCTGATGTACACAAGTCGCGAGAAGTGAGCGGAACGGTCAGAAGTCAAGTCACCATGAGCCAGCGCCCACCCGTGATCGGACCGCGGCGATCAAGTGCGACGCCAGGGGCCGGCGGTCACGCCCGTAACCAGCGTCCAGGGTGAACGAAGAGGCGGCCCCGGCAGGTCGCGGAGGCTGCCTCGTTCACGTAAGTGCGAGGCAGCCTCCCGACCTCTGCCGGGTCCGCCAGCTAGAGGACGACGACTGATCGAAGCACTTCTCCGCGCTGCATACGGTCAAACGCCGACTCGACCGAGTCGAGACCGATGGTCTCGCTCACGAACCCGTCGAGGTCTAGCCGGCCCCGGAGGTACAGGTCGATCAGCATCGGGAAGTCACGGGACGGCAGGCAGTCGCCGTACCACGAGGACTTGAGCGCCCCGCCCCTTCCGAACAGTTCGATCATCGGCAGCTCGATGGTCATCGACGGGTCCGGGACCCCTACCTGGACCAGAGTCCCAGCCAGATCCCGGGCGAAAAATGCCTGCCGGTACGTCTCCGGCCGGCCTACGGCTTCAATCACCACGTCGGCGCCGAACCCATCGGTGAACTCCTTGACGGCCTCCACGGCATCAACGACGGAACCGTTGACGGTGTGGGTAGCCCCGAAACGCTTTGCCCATTGCAGCTTCCGCTCGTCCACGTCCACGGCCACGATCACCCGAGCCCCGACCAGGGCCGCCGCCGCGATGGCGGCGTCGCCCACTCCCCCACAGCCGAACACGGCCACCGTGTCGCCCCGGCTCACCCCACCTGTGTTGACCGCGGCCCCGAAGCCGGCCATGACCCCGCAGCCGATCAGGCCGGCGGCCTCCGGGCGAGCCGCCGCATCGACGACGACCGCCTGCCCGGCCGCCACCAAGGTCTTCTCGCAGAACGCCCCGATGCCCAGCGCCGGCGACAGGGCCGTGCCATCCTCCAGGGTCATCGGCTGGCTGGCGTTGGCGCTGTCGAAGCAGTACCACGGGCGGCCCCGCCGGCAGGACCGGCACTCCCCGCACGGCGCCCGCCAGGCCAGCACCACGTAGTCGCCGGGTGCCACGTTGGTGACCCCGGCTCCGACCGCCTCGACCGTTCCGGCGGCTTCGTGGCCGAGGAGGAAAGGGAAGGAGTCGTTGATCCATCCCTCGCGGTAGTGGAGATCGGTGTGGCACACCCCGCAGGCGCGCACGGCGACCAGGGCTTCACCCGGACCGGGATCGGGGACCACGACCGTTTCGAGGCGGACGGGCGCCCCTTTTTCCAAGGCGACGACACCGCGCACATGTTGAGGCATGCGCGGAATGTTAGAAGGCGAGCAGCTCCCGGGCTGCGGCCGTGATGTCGGAGACCTGGGGGAGGATGGCCTTCGCCAGCGTCGGCTCGTAGGCCACGTGGGTGTCGGCGGCGGCCAGCCGGCGCACCGGGGCGTCGAGGTCGCTGAAGCAGTGCTCCCCGACCCAGGCGGCCACCTCCGCCCCGAACCCGCTGGTGAGCACGTCCTCGTGGGCCACCAGCAGCCGCCCGGTGCGGGCCACCTCGGTCGCCACCAGCTCGTGGTCCCACGGCGCCAGCGACCGGAGGTCGATCACCTGGACCGAGCTGCCGTCT